>Ga0123355_10004267_pt1 | contig 20788 bp, 9 predicted proteins | sample TergutEmb28metaG_3_FD_89872 | JGI IMG/M metagenome (GOLD analysis project Ga0123355, IMG submission 89872) | Embiratermes neotenicus P1 segment gut microbial communities from Petit-Saut dam, French Guiana - Emb289 P1 | ecosystem: Host-associated > Arthropoda: Insects > Digestive system > Gut ...
TATATATATATATATATATATATATATATATATATATATATATGAGAGAGAGAGAGAGAGAGAGAGAGTGACTGATCCCAAATGTGATATACCATCGACATTATCCTCTGTAACTAAAAACATGTAGGTTTTATCCTCTTTAATTTACTATTTCCTACGGGCGATCTAGCAGAGAACACAGAACAACTGACATGGCTTAAAGTTCTTAATTGTAGTAATGTGTACAACAGCCGTGGTTCGTAAAGCAGTATGCAAGTACAAAGATTTTTGCGTGCGTGATTCGAATACTCATTCTCATAAATTTTGATTGGTGTGAAAAATTTCTGAAATACTACATCGCTCTTGAAGTTTCAGCGACTCGAAGACGCAGTACCTGTGCTTGTAGTATACAAATAAAAAACAATTGAATCATAAATTTTGGTATTTTCTGTCACTATTTCTTCGTTAAATGCAGATTCCGTAGTACTAAAAGGCATCAAAATAGCGCACAAAATTGAAAAATCGTTACATGTTTTATAATTTGTGCACTAAGTTGGTTAATTACCAAGATTATACTGAGATGCACGGCAAGAAAAACAAAAATAAAATGTTTTATAGTGTAAGACTTTGATTATTAATATCAGATAAAGTCTACTTCGTCACCATAAATAGAGTTACTTCGCTCAATACTTTTCTCTTGCAGGTTACTTGAATTTTCTCTTAGCTGGTTGCTGTTTCCAGTAAAATACAATGAGTGCGCAGCCGAATGACTACCTTCCCTCGCTTCCTTTCAGTCCTATCCATTTCATATCTTTTAAGAGCGTATGAAATTTTTCATGAGCGGGATGAAATGTGCGCTTTCCTGCATTTTTCCTTCGTTATCCACGACACAAATCCCTTTTCTAATATCGTCTTTTTAGTCTTCATCACGCCGGTTGCAAGATTTCCTTGAAATTAAATACAATTATGAGTTCAGAAATAAGAATTTCGTGACAGATGTCGATACAAAAAGAATTCATTACAAACACTATTGCTAAAGAAATAACTCCTCCAAAGGTATCCGCGTAAAGTTGTATTTAGGCCGTCAAGCGTACTGACTTGTTCATGTAATTACGCTAAAACTAATTAAACTGACTGAAATTATTTAACATAATCCTTGCCAACAAATTTCAGTGGCGGACGTTGTAAAATTGATAGGACCTTACACTTGAGTCTAAACTCATCGAATACATTGTTTAACCTTTTAAAGCCTACTGGTTACGTGATGTGTACCAACAGTTTAAAATTCAACAACTGTACTCTCTGCCCACATTGTATTTATGTGTTTTGTATTTATCTGAGAACAAACAGCGACTTGTGCCACTTACACCATAAACTGATTGGTTTTTATAACCGAGACTAAAAGTGTTTACAGCGCGGTACGGACTGGGTCTTTAAATAACGCAGTCTGCGCTTCGTCTTTAAAGGGTTAATATAGTTAAATAGCAACGTTCATAGGTATAAAGTAACACTAAAGCACTTTCGCGTAACCATTGCCGCCGCTGAAAAAGCAATGATTATTGCATATTCTGGGTGTGGGTGTGGGTGTGTGTGTGTTGACCTTAGTTATCCAGCACGCAAAGTGTATGCGCCGTGTTATATTGCCGTCTGTAACCTGTTCCGGCTGGGCAAAAGTTTTCCACGTTATCTCAATCCGTCACGATTTTCGGGGGGGGGTGTGTTATTGAACATAAAATATGTTTTGATTTTCCTTAAAACCCTTGTCTGGAAATTTTTTCATTCTAGGTAGAATTAAGCCACTTATCATAAATGCACATAGGTCTTCATGTGATGTACCCGTTATGTCATATTATAATAAAACTTGAATTTTCTCGACATTTTCGAAAAAAAACCCCTCAAATATGAAATGTTTAAGAAAATCTGTCCAGTGGGAATCGAATTGTTCCATGCGAACGGAATGACGGAGAGACGGACGGACAGGTAGACAGGAAACCAGACAGACAGACGTGTCGAAGCTAATACTCTGTTTTTACATTTTTTAGATTGCGCCTAAAATCACGCTCTGTATGAGATTTACACGGATACTTAAATTTCGCGGTTACAATACGTACTTGCGGTAACTACGTAATTTGAATTTTACTGTCGTTTTACCCTGTCTCATTTCCTCAGTATGTATTAATATTGAGGGGCTGGGATACCCTAGTCGGTCTAACGGCTGGCCACAGTCTGGACGGTCTGAGGATCGAATCCCTGTGGGGCGAGATTTTCCGCACCCGTCCAAAACGGCCCTGGGGCTTACCCAGCCTCATGTGTAATGGGTACCGGGTCTCTTTCCTGGTAGTAAAGCGGCCGGATCGTGGCGTTGATCATCCACCCCACCCCACCCCCATCTAGCGCCGAGTTTAAAGAAACTGAAAGAACAGAGCTATACCTCTACTCCCCTTCTGGACCTTCGTGACCTATTCTGTATTTTACTTTACCTTTCTACTTTTAAAGTTACACAGATATAGAGAATGGATTGTTCTTTCTTCGAATAAACATTCTCATTAAATTTACACAATCAAAACATCTTAGAAATGGTGTCTGTATATTTTATGACATTCCACATTTTTATATGATTACGTAAAGGAATCACAAGAAATGGGAAGTTTGTTTGTTATTTGATAAATTATAATTAAAGAATTTCTGGGAATATACGAATATGAGAAATAATATTAAAACAGATCGCAGAAAAAATAGAGCTTGTTATAATATAACTTGGATTAAACTGCTTCAGGACTGGGTCGAAATTGATTCTGTAATAGTCTCAAACCAGTTTCCATAAAAACTGATTGTCTTACCTAGTTGTGTTACGGTACACTTCTTATTGGATAATTTTTACAAATGTCGATAGCTTGTTAATGAAAAGAGCTATATTTAATACTGTATAGGCTAATGTGTAAGACAGTAGCATATGTATGCCTGCTTTCATCATGTATGCATACTTTTTAAAAAATAAATGACCATTTACGTTTTCAGCAAGCAATGTTTTAAAAAAATTTAAGCCGCCTCCTCTAAAGTTCCCCAGCATATATTAGGAATTATCACACCGTCTATATTAAGCAGTTACGAATCTCAGTCAATAATACACTATTCTCAACTTTAGCCAAATGTATGTAGTTACGAGCTACCCATCTTTTCTTAGCATGGGTAAATTCTCTTCAAAGGGCGTTTTGGAAAAATAAACTGAAGATCTCCCGTTTGTTACATCCCCAGCAGTTAATTTATGTTTGAATTGAATTTTAGTTGTTTACGTAAAGATATACTAAACTGGTCCCCCCAAAGGCATTTTATTTACTTCGTTGTGTTTCTTAATACACTCTTAATAATGGACCCATATTTCTGTCTAAGTTTAAAAAGGTTCTAATAAATGTTTGTTAAAACACCAGTTTACCTCCACTTGAAACAAACAGATGAGGTTTTTTTGATATAAACTACTTTAATCTGTAAACCCCAAATGTATAAGGTTAAATTTCAACGCACATAACAAGACCAAAAAATTCACATATGTAAGATGTTTTTGTTGCATATACGTTAACCAACATGTTTCAATTGCTGACGCGATCATCATCAGGGTAATTTACAAGAACATTAGAGATCCAAACAAACTTTTCAAAATGTATAATGAACCGCTCAGTTTTTACGAAGAGTGTCTGAAGCTTAATATACAGTTACTTAAAGACAGTTTTATCTGTCATTAAAATCTAATAAAATTGTTTCTTAAAAAACCACATAAAACACATAAAAACCGAATGTATTTTTTTGTAGTTTATGTATATACTTACTCCATGGTGCGGAGTCCTTCTTGAGAAGCTAACTGGTTTGCAGCTAGTCAAGAAATTCCCCGCATTTCACGGAACCCCAAGGTTCATTACCATACTCACAAGCGTCCGCTACCTGTCTCTATCCTGGGCCAGCCCTATCCAGTCTATATACTCACAGCCCACCTCCTGGAGATTCATCCTAATATTACCCACCCATCTACGCATAGGTCTCCTCAGTGGTCTCCTTCCCCCCGGTTTCCCCACCAAGACCCTATACACCCCCTCTCCTCACCCATACGCGCCACTTGCCCAACCCATCTCATTCTTCTCGATTTTATCACCCGAACAATATTGGGTGAGGAGTACAAATCATTTAGCTCCTCGTTATGCAGTCTCCTCCATTCCCCCGTTACCTCGTCCCTCCTAGGTCCAAAAATTCTCCTCAACACCATGTTCTCAAACATCCTCAGCTTCCTTAATTTATGTACATCCTGTAATATAAATGAAAATAACATAACTGTGTTTATATGTCTACCAGTAACAAATATAAACAAATGTGTATAGGAAAGAAAAAGTAAAAACGATTGTCACAAGAGTTACATACGTGTACACTCTATAGAAGTGCGTGTTATAAGGGGAAGTTTGAAACTGGAGTAAAACGCTAGTAGAGGGTAAGGAGTGTAGTGTATGGGGTGTGTTTAGGTTGAAGTCAGACATAGCCACTTATCGTAAATCAATTGAAGGAGCTAATTTTTTCTTTGGATATTTATTCGTTTGCAGTTGTACTGTTATTTTGGATAATTAAATGAAATAACTGTCTGAGACATGCATACGTCAGCGTTTTTGCGCCGCTTGTCATGGTGGTATCAATAGGTCCGTATGCAGTGCAGTGTGTAGAATGTGTTGGACAGTCTGACTGTGGGTTTTTTGTATGCTTTCTTCTGGGTTATTCCCCGGCGGCTGAATTTTATATGCCGACGTTTCGGAACACTCTGCCTGTTCCAGGTAGGTAGGTACCTAACTGCCTATGAAGATGGAACAGGTAGAGTGTTCCGAAACGTCGACATTTAAAATTCAGACGCCGGGGAATTAACCAGAAGAAAGCATACAACATTCAGAACACGGCGAAAGTTTGAAATCAAGAATGACTGTGGCTTGCTAGACGTGATGTAGCGAATGTTCTCTTTGTATGAGAGTTCCAGTTGTCGTCCACACTGTCCTATTTTAGAAAGTTTACATGTTCGATATTTCATCTGATAATTGTTAATCTGGTGTTTTGTAATGCTGTTGTTAGTGCACGTAGTAAGTTGTGGTTAGTATTCGTGGTACGGAATGCAATTTTCAGGTTTGTGTCACCAAAGATATTTGTTAGTGTTCGTATTAGAAGCTTATGTAATGTAAAAGTAATCCATATTTTCTACATATTATTGTGAATGTTGGACATTTGTGATGATATTTTTTGTGGAGTATTTTTATGTTGAGTTTCGTAAGTAACGATAGTGGGAATCCATTTGTTTAAGAATATGTAGTATCGTATTCTATTCTTTTTGTTTATTCCTAGGAATTAAAGAAAACGGATGTATTCTGGTTAAAGAAATTCGGCAGGCTTCTGTTTTATGTTCTATGGGATGGCTGAAAGTGAAATGAATTACTGGAACGATGGATGTTGGTTTACTGTAAATTTCAATTTCGAATCCTTGGGTTGTTCTATGAATAAGAAGATGTACTAAAGTATTGTTTGCATCTGTTTCTTGTGCGAGAATGAATTGTAAATGATTGTGTAGAGATTAAGCAAAGTTTAGTATCTGTGTGTGAGTGGTTTTTGTGCAGTCATAAATAATTAGAATGTCATCAAAATATAAGGTATGGAAGACGTCCGATTTATTGTCTATGTTAGGTTTGATAACTAAATGCTCAAAATATTGTGAACAGATTTCTGCCACCGAGCCCGATGTCGGTAATCCGTTTGCCACCCGTTTGGATCGTTTATAAAATTCATTTTGGTGTTGAAAGTTGTTTTGGTGTAAAATGGTATGCAACGTATGTAAGATTTTTTTTGCAATGTTTCATTCATTTTACTGTGAGTGAGGAAAAATGTGTGCTACTTTCACTTCGTTAATTGTTTTGCTGACATTAAGATCCATGTCATCATGTGTTAGTATTCTTTATTCTTCTTTGTGTTGGAATTTCAGAAGTTATTTGCTAGAGTTCTTGTTTTAGTTGCGAAGAAATTTAGCGAGTTTGTAGGCTAGTGCATTAATATTGTTAACCATCGGCTGACCGGTATGTCGTCTTTGTGGATTCTGAGGCTTGCTTAAATTTCGGAGTTGTGGGGCTAAATTGTGTTAGTTGTTTTATTCTACGTTTGCTAATCAGTATCTTATTTTGTTGGAAGTGCTTGTTGTAATTACGTTGGTGTACGTTAGTAAGATTCTTTCGAAGGTTAAGAAAATGTTCTGGGGTTAGGAAATAACGAATTTTCTGTGAGTATGTATTATTGTCTATTTGCATTTGTTGGTCTTGTTATGTGAATTGAAATATACATTTTAATGAACGGAATGGAACATATTCAGTATAAGGTTAAAATTTGCTTGAAGAAGATTATAAAATATCAAGCGATAATTTGGTGCTTTTTGTGTACTAGAAACAAGAAATTTGCATGTCAATAGAGTGAAATTGACTTTGAGTCCAAGCAGGTAATATAAGAAATACATACAGAATTTTGAATGTGAAGATAAAAGGACGAGGGGCTTTTATACAGGTGATTTTAGATTACACTGATGAGTGAAAACACATCTTAGAGAAGGAGGTTGAGAATGGAAGCACGGTCGTAGTAGTATCCAGTATAGGGCTCTATAAACGGCTATATTCGTCTTCGGTTTTCGTGAAGTTAAAAACAATTTGATTGGATCATCTAGTATTTAGCTTCGCAAGACTATATATGCAGCATGGATATAGTAAATCGAGAAAGTAACAAGAAAGAGCTAGAAGCTATGATTTATATGTTATATACTGGAGCCAGAACAGTCATTAAAACGGCAGTAATAACAGTTAATTATCACTAATTGTAACACAAGGAACCCTCCAGTTGTACCCATACAATGAACGTCTGTCTTACGATTCTCACAATAGATAGCGATTATTTCTGTAAGCAGCATTCATGGACTCGTCTCACGTATGGACACGGACTGGACTGTCTGTGTGGTAAGATTTTGATGTGTGAGTTAGATCAATATCAATTCACACAATAAAACCAATAAATGCACTAATGTTAAAATTGTATTTGTTTTACAAGCACTTTGTCAAAACTCCATCATGTTTCTCTTTTGATCCTATTCAGGGAGTTACTAAACCTTACTAAATCCTATGTACGAGCGTTACTGGATTACTAAATACAGTAAAATTTGTGCATGAAATGTACGTAGATATTATAAAATTCGTTTCTATTAGTGCTGAACTGGGACCTAAGATGCGGATATTTTAGTTTAATGTTTATGGCTATGAATAACTTTAAGATTATCAGCATCAGTCTTAGGAAGGTTAACCCTTTAAAGACGAAGTGCAGACCGCTGTATTTAAGGACCCAGTGCGTACCGCGCTGTAAACACTCTTCATCTTGGTTATAAAAACCAATCAATTTATTATGTAAGTGGCACAAATCGCTGCTTGTTCTCACACAGATACAAAACACATAAATACAGTGTGGGCAGAAAGTACAATTGTTGAATTTTAAACTTGTTGGTGCATCACATAACCAGCAGGGTTTAAAAAGTTAATACATATATTCGTGTAGGTATTATACTTCCTTGTTCACGCCGGCTGTATTCCGGGCTTTAATGCAAATAGCTTCTTTAACGTCGTATAATGTGTAAAATACAACGCCTAAAGTTAGTGCCATCATGCTGAATAGTATAAAATGTAGTACGCTTATTTCAGTTTGACGATGCACAGAATTTACTGCACTTTGACTGAAAATTATAATAGCAATTTAATAAGACTGTAGCATGCTTTAAAACTCACCATGTCAATAACTGCATACACATATCCTTTTAATATCTTAGATTGGGCCCTTGTGTTTTTCTTTTATATCCCCCCCCCCACACACACACACACTAGTAACATCACGTAAAAATCTTCTGGGAGTTATGATTGTGCCTAAGATGAGAAAAGACAAGAAAAACATAGTACTATGGTGAGATATCCATGTTTTGAAGTATATTTATTTCCTTTTGGGTGCCTACTTATTACATTTCTAGGTACTGGTTGCCAGTATATTGACAAAATAGTACCATAAATTCTAGGTCTACACAGTCATTATCAGTATAATTACAATATTTCATCTCAAGACCGAGACACTTCGAAACCCAGATTAAATCTGTGTAATAAAGTACTTCTTGAGACACTGACAGTAGCTAGAAGCACTCGGTTGAACCATACTGTGAGCCAGATGACTCTCGAATCCATTGTATATTTTCGCGCTGTACGGTGATCCCAGACTTACGTCGCGTCGTTTTACTTTGTTCAATTCTTACGTCTTTTGTTTCCAGACACGTTATGTTAAGCCAAGCACACAAATTCTTATGTACGATACTAAAGATATCTGCGACTTACTGAACTACAAGGATTAGGATCTCATGATCGATTAACTGGTTAAAATTGGAAAGGAAACGCCCTTGAAGAAGAAGACGTACTGAAGGAACCTCAGCTTGAGCGTAAGAGCGAACTGCTAACTGTTTCAGAATTGACTGAGGAGCCCGGACTGTTTGAAATTGACGTCAAGTTGTTTGAGGCTACTGAGGGAATGAACAGCTAACAGCAATAACTAGGCAAGGAAATATGTGGATGTTTGCTTTCTTTGAGTAGATTCTGAAGGTGTAGAAGAGGCCTTTGTTTCGCCAGGCTTCAAAGATTGGTTTATTCAGTCTCATGCCTTGCCGCCTGTATTAAAAAGCACAGGTGATGATCCGGATAAACTGCCTACAGTTCAAGAGGAAACGTCTCCTCATTCGGATAGTTATTTCTTCATTATTTCATGTTTTGTATACATTTTTCATAATATGAAAGTATCTCTGTCCTTGGTCGAAATAGATGGCTTGGAAACACCCTATCCGTTTTGACATAGCCTCTATGTGAAAATCTGTCTCGACTTACGCCGTCTCCAGTAACGTCGCCGGTCTCAGGACCATCTACGACGTAACTTCGGAGGATTACTGTACTTTTTGTATCCAGTTTCATATCTTCTCCTTTCTAAACCAAGGTGTATCATACACTTCCTTCTCTTCGCCTTTTTGTGCTACATTTTTTTAAGAAGCTTCAGCTTTCCTATGCACGCTGCTCATTTCAGTCATCCCGTGGTTTTGTCCTTATAATAACGTACTTGAATAAGGTTACAAATCATGATGCTTCACATTATAAAATATCTCTTTCCTCCATACGTGTTCCTTTTCCGTTTATGCTCTTTATGATTTACGTAACGAAGATATCATTATTCCAAAGTAAGAGGAATTGAGTGTAATGCCGAAAATTACTGAATTGGAACGGCTCCAGGGAAGGAAGTATTCGTGGCCTAATCAGCTGTAGAGTTCTGGCATTTGCTTGAAGTGACTGAAGAGAACCGGGTAAAGCGGCGATCGGATATTCTCACAGGGCATCTCGCAAATGTAAATCGTAAGGTTTATAACTTCAATAAACGCGCTCGGTTCGTTTTCCCACGATCCATAAATTTGCATTAATCCTTCGTTCTCAAACACAACGAACGTGTGGCATTTGAAGATATTACGGCGATTGCTATGAAGATTATTCTTTTGAGATATGACACCGTCTGGTCTGGTGTAGGTGTATATTAACGTTATGGAGGAGCATGTAATTCCGTCTGTAGGGCAAAAATATGAAGATGTATGCTACCCAGATGCAACAGATGGTAGGTTCCTCCTGATGTAAAAAATCATCTAGTATAATACATAATGTCACTTCCAAGAGGACCTATATGCTTTTTCTTATACTATGGTGTAAGATGAACTGTCGAAACGTCTTTGTAGGAAAATGTATATAGCAGACTTTGATTAATATCGAATTTCTCAGTATTAACTCTGAGGGCATTTCTCAGTAACATAACAGATGGAACAATTAGTGGCTTCATTGTGTATCTATAGGCAAGGACCACTGTAATGATTCCCCTAGTAAGGAAGCCGGAAAATGTTTTGCATGTGCTAAAGTAGCGTAACCGTTTTTTTTTTAACTAGAGTCAAACGTATTTATAATGTAGGTAACCATGATATTTTAACATTTAAAAAAAAAGTATTTCTTGCACGGTACACATGGTACTGTGAGACGTGTCTGGGATTAGAAATGGAAGTTGAATTCTTTTAAACTTTCATTCCCATCACATAGATATTCTGGTAATACAATATCACGGTCATTTTAGTGATTCTACATATTACAGTATTTATTAATTAAATCTCCTGCAGGTGTATAATTTCGACAACTGAACAGTGTTATCATTATGATCGAACGGACTAGTGTAGTTTGGTGTTTGGTGGACCGTGCATCATTGTGATAACTCAAGAATAAAAACCAACTAGATGCCACTTATTATTTTATTGTACTTCTTATAGGCTCAACATGTTTCGGGCACTACTATACCCATCATCAGGAGCTCCCGACTGTAATGTTGATTACCACATTGGTCGTTTCTTTCTTGGTTTGATGTAGGTTGGAGGTTAGATGCGGGTAGTTTGGAGTAGTGTCCGGAATGTACCTGAACACTACTCCAACCTACCCGCACCTAACCTCCAACCTACATCAAACCAAGAAAGAAACGACCAATGTGGTAATCAACATTATAGTCAGGAGCTCCTGATGATGGGCATAGTAGTGCCGGAAACATGCTGAGCCTATAAGAAGTGCAATAAAATAATAAGTGGCATCTAGTTGGTTTTCATTCTTCAGGACTAGTGTAGTGTTATTTCTTTAGATTGTATTCTGAAGTGGACTTGGTCGAGTTTTCTGGCGTGTTGGTTATACTAGCACAAGATTTTTCGTTGCTTGGTCAGTTTTTGCAAGAAAAGAACGGGATATTCCGCAAAATGGACTTTTTTATCATCAGCTTCCGAATTCTTTGTAATTAATCATTCATGACCATCATCTCACATTTTTGCTGCTTTATTCCCTCTGTAATTATGGGAACATTGCTCATTGAATGATCAAGTAGCAGCTGTTTGTGTTAGTACGCAAGACTAAATATTACATTTCTTCTTATTTACGTATTATTCTCCCTTTTATGCATCTGTCTTCCAAGGTGTTATTTAAACCTAGAAATAAAATCATGGACACCATTAGACTCTACAGTGTACGGCAACAGTTTTTCCCCTCATTCTCAATAAGCCTAAGTTTTCAAAATATGTCAGCTTTGTGGTAGGTGATATAAATATCAAGGTGTTCTGGGACATGAAGTCGGTTATTGTTAGATAGGTACAAGTGTTTTCGAGAAAGTTACTGCCCCATCTTCAGAGCGCGTCTCCAGATTAAATTTTCCCACCTGCTGTTCTAAACGGTATAACGTCCCAGACGATACTAGGCTTGTAATTCAGTAATTTGAGGACCTCGTTTGTGGCAGTTCATAGGAGATCTTTAGAAGTATTAAAGTGCTTGTTTAACTACCCTACTATTTCTTGTATGACAGGTGAAACTTAAGGCTGGCCGACATTCGTTATCTCCGATGGTCACGTTACGGTAGAAATATAGCTGTAGGGTATTCAGATATCATTAAACTGAGGTTTCCGGCCAATTTCAGTCTAACCCATTGTGACGGCATCACGAAACCGCTTTAATTACTGTCTAACATCAGGCAAAGACATTCATTCTCACGAAACAATCATACTGAATGTATTTCCACTTTCGGTAATTGGAAGTGATCCGAATTTGGAATATGATTGTCAGAAATGTGGCCAAGACGTGACAGTAATTACTTAAGCAAGATTTGAAAAAGCAATGAACTACTGAAAGCCTTTTAAATAATTGTTCTTTTGTGACGATATGAATTAGCACCGTTCATTAGACAGTGTGTTGTGTTCTGGAGGCCTCTTTATCGAATTTGAGCAAGCAGTCACGTTCTCGTTGAATGTGAGGATGGGTGAAACCAGAGCCGGCCTGGACGCTTTGGGAGTGGAGAAAAATCTCTTACCCTGCAGGTACTGAAACCGCTCTACCTTGGTCGTTTTAACTTTCATATGTCTGACGATGTGTGAAACGCATGCGTAAGGGAGGTATAAAGTTCGAATCTAAAGCGGAACACCGCCCATACTGACTGAGGTTTTTCGCATTATTTTCCTTATTCCTCAAAGACGAATGTGATTCGTACTGGGAAACGATCGCGTTCTTTCACATGTTTCCCAGCTTATTTTTCTTTAATAATTCTACCATTTCTTCTTTGAGTTGTACTACGGGCAGCATCGTTAAATAAACCTTAGAACAACATAGTCTATAAATAATACCCAGTTACTATCCTACTTGGAAGAATCTCAGCCCTTTGTTGTAGACCGTTGATGGTATGTAGGGAAACGCCGTAACTCTTGGCTGTGGTAGCATACAAGGAAACAAATGCAAAAATGAGAAACGAAAAGTTTTTAGAAAGAATTAGCTAAAGGTTCGAAAAGGTCAACGACAGGTAGTAGGTAATAACAGAACTTTTTTGACGTGAAAGACCAGAATAAAAAGGGAGAGGATTGTTGATAAGACGGACCAATAAATGGGACAGGAAAACAATACGAGATAATGGACAGGGGTAAAAATACGAAACGGCTAATAAATAGAGATGATAATATGCTTAATTTCGTGCATATTGCATTATCGACTCTGTGCTTCATCATAACAGCTCATGGATTAAACATCGCGTATATAAACCTTGGATCTCCACTCCACTATATACAGGAATATCCAATACTACAAGATGTCTGGAGACAGCTTTTCACATTCTAATATTTAACTTTTATTTTAATCTCAATAATTTTAATAATATTGTACTTCAATTAACTGTTATGAAACTGATGTTTATACGTTTATCATTTTCTGACAAGCTAGCCGATACGCAGTTCGTATGTCTTTGTAATATTATAGCTCCCTGATGAAGGCCACAACAGATAGCCGAAACATGTAGGAGCGCAGAAAATAAACATTATGCAGTAGTCTCAAATAGAACTGTGTATCAGAATTACGTTCTGCACCTCCTGGGATGATTCCTGCGCTAGTAAATAAAAAGATTTCTTATGCACGTAAAAGGCTTCAGAAATATGAGACATGATTACAGAACTGTAGTAGGAGCCCTGAAGAACAAGAGCATTTGAAACACTTATAATTAGCGGAAATATAAGATGGATTTGCGAGTTATGTAATGTGGAAATATGGACTCCATTAATCTGGCAAATAGGGTATTGATCACTCGGTATTCTTTGTTTCCTGTAATGTGTTAGTACAATATTGATTATTAACGTGTCATAAATGAGAGGCAGTAATTTATTGCATGGCTGGCGGTCAATTAAGACCGCGATGAGGAAATGGCTTATAGAGTTCTTTGTGTGTTCGTTTGTTTGTTTGGTTGCTTGGTTTGTTTTTAGTTTTATAATTAAACAAATGGTATGCCTTCTAATACAGGTCATTCAAACGATCAGAAAGTTCTGACACTATGGTTTTCTCCTTATGTATATCAACGTGAATATATTACCTCCAGATAACGAGTTTAGAGTTTCTCTCAAACTTTTAATACCCTTTTAATTGATTCCAATTTGGAGTTATGCCCCTGATTAAGTGTAACTAATTATGTTATCAATCTTCGGGGTATAATTAATAATTTGCTTCGGTGACGTGAGCTGCATATCGTAAAGGAATTATCGCTCACCTTCAGATGTCCGTACCGTGGGTCGGCTGTGTGCAGTGAGTGTACGAACACCAACATTCTAAAGAATTCCCTCATTACTTTTATTCTGGTTGTAATAAAGGTAAAGGTAAATGGTGGGTCCATACATCCCTTTCAATTATGAATGTTTTCCATGATTCCTGATACTATTTTTGTACATGTACAACCATCAGCATAGTGGATAGCAAGTCTCGTACGTACATGTTGGGGACATGAATGATTCATATTTCCCCTTTTGTCTTCCGATGTTAAAAGACACAGGCCAGATTAAGGAGACGTACAGCCTGTTTTATGCAGGCTAGCCTAAAATCGTGATTTGGCACAAGTAAGTGCCCATTGCATTTTGCAGTACCCGTTGTACAAACCATACAACCCAGAACGTTTGTTGATTTCCATACTACAAGAAATTGTTCATAACTGAATTATTTTTGAACTTCATGTCTGAAGTACTTATACTTCCTAGATGTCTATGAAAATGGACCAGTAATTTAATGACTCTTTAAATCTTATGTTTATTGGACCGTGCATCATTGCGATAGCTGTAGAATAAAAGACCAACCTGTTGTCACTTGCTATTTTATTTCACTTCTTATGTAATCAACATGTTTCGGACATTAATATATCCATCATCAAGAGTTTGTGACTATGCTGTTGAATTACCACATTGGTCGTTTTGTTCTTGGTTCGTTGTGTGTTGGAGATTTGGTGCGGTTGGGTTTGGGCGAATCAAGAACAAAACGACCAATGTGGTAATTCAACAGCATAGTTGCAAACTCCTGATGATGGATATATTAATGTCCGAAACATGTTGAGTACATAAGAAGTGAAATAAAATAGCAAGTGACATCAAGTTGGTCTTTTATTCTTCAGATTCTTTAAATGTTTGTCAACTTTGTGACTTCATACAGGGTAGATGTACTGAGAATTGTCGATTTTCAGGTGCGCAGGGATTACCGGTTAGGAGACGGACTCTAACCCGAAATCCTATGATTAGGGAATTTGTATATTGAAAATTGAATCGAAAATAAAGCACGTGTCAGCACAATGGTCTAGACTGGAGCCAATTCCTGAAACTCCCTTTTGCTTTGCGTTTAGGCACACTTCATTCAGCGGGCAGTTTTTCTTTCGGGTTATTTTGCATTACAACTTGGAAGAACCAGGCCTAGGTGACAATGATATTAAAATGGATCTTCTGCAAGTAGGATAGGGGTACATGGACTGGATTGATCTTGACTGAGAACAGGGATGCGTGACGGGCTATTGTGAATGCGATAATTAACCCTTGGGTTGCATAAAATGCGGGAAATTTCTTGACTAGCTGAGGACATGTTAGCTTCTCCAGAAGGACTCTGCTCCGTGGAGTTAGTTAGTAAATTAGTATTTAATTAGTTATTGTGCTTTACTCCTGAATTTTCGGTATATATAATGCTCGTTAAATTCCACTGAGAGAATGAAATATGCAGAACGTACACCTAACACACATAGCAATAATCGAATGTCTACAGTAAATAAGTCTGAAAATCTGCAGGAAAGAGGTAGGTTCGGAAATCTAGTTTAAAAAGTTCGGACGTAATTAAAACAGATCTTTAAGAAATGAGGTACGGCAGTTTTTCTGGATGTTGTTACCTGAGTGTAGGTTTTATTATTAGGCTTCTGTTCGTATTGTAATATATCTCCGTTTTGAATATAATTACTGGATTTCTTGATCGATATATTTCGTAAGATACTAAGATCTTCGATTCGGATCTCGAATCGTAGCAAACGTAATACAATATTCGCTTCTCCAAAAGGTCGAGACCTGCTCTGGACTCGCCCAGGTGCCTATTCAACGTTTGCCTGTGTAAAACTCCCGGGACCTGCGGCTGACCACTCTTATACATCTAGTGTCAGATTTAGGAATGAGTAGAGCTGTACTTCCATTTCCCTGTATGCCTTCACGCCGTTTAACAGAGAGAACTTTAACTTTACTATTGTACCCGGCCTGTCTAGTGAGTCTCCTCGTCACAGGGGATTGCGGTGGAGATGGAGGCGACAGGGAAGATATGCCAAATGGAAGTCACAGAAAACAGCCCCTTTTATTGGAGTCGAACAACTTAATGTTTACCAGAGCACACACACACACTTACATCCTGCTCGCTGCCTTGATATTTCCGAATTGATCCCATGGATAACGCTTTTGCCACAAACGTCAGTTTCTCTGTTGGCCACCTGACACCCATTCTGTAATACAATCCTCGCACACCTGCAACAACGGTTGCTAAGTGAAGAGCCCAAGGCTGGAATTAGCAGAGTGAGCAGAACAAACGTTTACTTGCCGAAGCAAACGGTAAACATTTTATATGAATTTTCAATAAAAACGTTACATCTCAGGGTTCGAACCTAGAACGCGCATCTTCACTAAGTTATTTGCGTAAATAAAATGTTACTTATTTTCTTGTCCGTCTGTTAGACTTCCCTTTCTCAAGAATTGATTTAAGCCTGAGATGTTGCCAAGAAAATACTTGAAAAGATAGAGAGGAATGAACTACACAGTTCCGTCTCATTAGCACTCATCTTCTTCTGACCTTTTATTTTGTGGAAGGAAATGCCTCGATGTACTGATTTCGTCCACCTCTTCATCAGCGAAGAACGAACAAATTTACTTTCATACGTCATCGCACTATTTCCAATAATTGGATTGTGCCACGACACAGCCTTGAATTGAAGACAATTTATTATACATAGGTATCATTCCCCTCCATTCTTCCACAGCGCTAAATTAGTTGATAACCTAGTAGGTCAGCCGAAGGTTTCCATTGATTTTTTTGAAGTACTGAAGTGGAAGATTAAAGCTAATATTGGAACAATCGGAATGGTGTGTGTCTTAATTCGACCAGCTGCGCTGCCGGAATTCGATTCCCGGAGGAGGGATAAATTTTTTTCTGAACTCTTCATGTTTGTACCGTGCATCAGTGCATCCAACAGATGCACAAATATATAATTCGTAGATACAATTGGAATTATTAAAAAATATTTACAATTGCTCCAACATGTTTCGGATCACAAGGATCCATCTTCAGGGAGCACTATACAGTGCTTGGCTAAACTTACAGTAATGGTTCTATCGTGTCAACGGACACGATAGAACCATTACTGTAATTTTAGCCAAGCACTGTATAGAGGTCCCTGATGATGGATCCCTTTAGATCCGAAATATGTTGGAGCAGTTTTAAATATTTTTAAATATTTTATAATAAATGTAATTGTATCTACGAATTATATATTTGTACATCTGTTGGATAATAAAGTGTTTTTCTGAAATCTTTTATAGGGTCCGATTTAGAAATTCGGGTAAGGAGAAGGAATATGGCAAAATATTGATTTATAGACGAGTGTGATATTTCTCCAAAACTCACTTGCCTACACAACTCGCTACATGCAAAATGTTGTTGTTGCTACCGCTGTTGTTTTCAGCGAAAAAGCCCGATGCGGACAGGGACTGTCAGTGTGAACACTTTACGAAACTTGATTAATAAACGCAGTCTGTTGGAGTGACAGAGCTATCATGAACATAAAAACCAATTTTGTCGCTTTCGTAAAGGTGAAGGTAGTAACGGTGCAAGAGATTATCAGTCTGTATAGAGTTTTGATATATAAAATTTACAGAGAAATACAAGGAACGGTTACATATATTTGCCAGTCTTAATTTTTTAATATTTCTTTGCTTCGAAATGATTTTTTTCTTAACCCTAACATATGCATGGTAACATTAGTGGGATATTTAATATTTCAGCCACACGGTGTAAGTAATTTAAATATTGTACAAATTTTCCCATTTTGTGTAGGAAGTAACTGAATTCATCTCTGATTTTTTACACGGAATCTCTTTTATCACGCATGTTTTTACATATACATTATTCGAACTAACACTTCTGAAATGCGAATCGTTCTTATTACGGCAGTGTTAAAGCCTTCCGTAATGCTCTTTGGCATGTAAATGCTTTCTTATAACCAGCTTCTGACTTGACACACTTTTCTCAGTGGAATTTGGGAAATACTTTCATAACATCGGACTTTAGAAATTGTGTGAAGAGAAAATATTTCCACTTTACCTTTCAGTATATGTAAAAAGGTAAAAGGTAAAGTGATCCCGTTACAGGCCCGATGTGGCCCAGAGGGTGGGTAGAGGTATACGTAGCTCTACTCTTCCATGATCGCTGCACTAGAAGGGGCTGAGTGTTCAGCAGCACGCCCCGGCCGCACTTTACCTCCGGGAAAGATCTGGTACCCATTTTACAGGAGGCTGGGTGGCCCCCATGGCCGGTCTGGATGGGCGGAAAATCTCGTCCCCACCGGGATTCGATCCCGAACCGTCCAGCCCGTAGTCAGTCGCTGTACCGACTGAGCTACCCGCCCACTTTCAGTACCTTTACTACTCATAAATCCATTTCGGAGATGTAGACTAGTTTCTTGTCTTTGGCACAAAACACAGCATTTTTTCTACTGCCTAAATAACGTTTTACTTTCCTGGAACCTCTTGACCAAGTATTGGTCAGGCTTCGTGTTGCTTCATTATGAGGAATCTGAAGGTCTTGGTCATGAAACTACCAATATTAGGTAAGGCAAACTTACCCAATGCCGTGGTCATGAACTCTAGAATTGCGTCTTCCACAGTTTGTTGTGACAGCCCTTTATGCATGACTTTGTTATGGAGAATGTTCAAACAAAGTTAGGCGAATATAGAATATGCTATGACATAACATTTGCTAAAATTTTGGGTAGGTTTACCCTAATGAAACCTGGGGTATCGTATTCGCAATAGCGATGAGGCTGGGGTCTGAAACACCGATACTCGTGGTTTGAGTCCCGTGAAAATCAAGAGTTTCTTGCTTCTTCGTAGTGTCTCGACAAGTTCTAGGTCTCGCACAGGATGCTATGCAACGGGAATAAAGCGAATGGAACGTGAAGCTGACCATTCTCCAACGCATAGCGCTGAATTTGAGTGGTGCATCTATACCGACACTTCCCGCAATTCTTCGGAGTGTGATGCTAATTTCGTGTTAAGACGAATATGTAAATTCTTGAAAATAAAATCATGTATTACAACGAAATAAATACACGGAATTACTCTATATGTATATAACAATACTGACGTTACTGCGACATGTTTCAGCATACATTTGCCATCTTAAAGGAGTACACGTGCCAAGGTTTAAAACTGCTACAATTGATAAAATATTATAAAATTCATAATATATAGAGTGTTATACGTTTCAGTTGATAACAATAATACTTCTAAATTTCATAATGTATAAAATGTTCTTCGTGGCACGGGTAGCTCAGTCGGTATAGCGACTGACTAAGGGCTGGACGGTCCGGGATCGAATCCCGGTGAGGACGAGATTTTCCGCCCGCCCAGACTGGACCAGGAGCCCACCCAGCCTCCTGTAAAATGGGTAACGGGTCTTTCCCAGGGGTAAAGTGCGGCCGGGATGTGCTGCTGACCACCCACCCTCTTCTAGTGCCGCGGTCATGGAAGAGTAGAGCTATACCTCTACTCACCCTCTGAGTCACACCGGGCCTGTAACGGGATCACTTTACCTTTTTTTTAACTTTTTATAAAATGTTCTTCAGTTGTTATCGATTGTGAATCTGTTGGCTTTCTAAGTCTTATGCTCGTATATGTATAAAAAATAATTTATTAAGTGGATACGACTGCACAGTATTATTTTCAATATTCCGTGTTGGTGATTTGTATCTTTAGTTTGTAGCGATGTATATTCAAACGTTTAGGTGGTAGTCAGGCCATACTGGACCGTGTCTCTGAGTGTTGCGAGTTGACACTGGTGTACGGAGGTCAGTTAAGTACCAGTAGTCTGCATCCCTGATAAGAAATCCAACCTCGTACACTGTGTAGGTTACGGACGATTTCCCTTGTCTTGTACGATATGCTTGTTTATATTCCAACCAGAGTGAGCGGCCGTGATGGAAGGCTAAAGGGTTGAGGACTTCTCCCAAATTGATTGAGACGTGCATTCACAAACGGAACTTTGTAGAAAGGGGACAGGGGAAGGGAATTAGTAACGTAAATCAGAAAGCCGATGTTCAGTAACTATAGGGCTTGTCGTAAAATAGTTCTTTTTATTTACTTTGAAGCGAGCGCGTTTGAAGGAACGCACTTGATGAATGCTTAGAAACTCGACGGCTGTTCGTGTAGTTTAGCGCCAAGAAAAGCATATCTTTGAGCAAAACACTGTAGCGACCTTATTCAGTTTTGAATGTGGCTTTGGTGCAGATTGTACAGTATTGGTAGCTTCAATTATTATAGGTCTAATAGTCTCGATACCGTTCTTATTGAATGTGAAGAAAGTGGTACTAAAATTGAAATAAACTTGATACGAATTTACTTGCAACTTATTTGTATTTAACCTTTAAATCCTAGTGGTTAGTATACGTACCGCCAGGTACGGGAATATTTTACGGACATTTGCCAACCTATTTTGGATTTTTTTTTAATTCGAAAGAAAGTGATAGAAAATTTACACGTAAAGCCATGTACTAATGTTGCTTAAAAAGTTTCACAGCAAAATTTTCCTGGGTTAGTAGCCATTACTTTATTATACAATCCGTTGAACAACCTCATAAAATAGCTAGATGGATTTATTACATGCATCATGTATCCACATATTCTCCATAAAATTCAGCAGCCTTGCGTCAGCGAGAAACAAGAACATCTGTTCCCTTTTGTGCCAATTTGAAGTTTGTACTCGCCCCACTTCTTCACTGCACAATAACCTCGTCACCACTCCCACATCTTGCCCCAATGATGGAGTCTTTGAGGTCTCCGAAGAGGTGTAAATCTAAGGGAGCAAGGTCTGGGATTTATGGTTGGTGGCGAAGAACATTCCACTGAGTATTTTAATTGCTTCCTGTGTTTTCAAACTTTTTTGTGGCCGTGTGTTGTATTGGAGGAGAGCTTCAGTCACGTATCTATGAGGTCAAACTCACCTGAAACACTTGTGCAAAATTTAAGGGTTTGAGTGTACAGATCTGTGTTAATGGTTTGATCACGTGACACAATACGTACCAAAATCACCCCTATTGAATTCCAAAAAAA
>Ga0123355_10004268_pt1 | contig 20787 bp, 11 predicted proteins | sample TergutEmb28metaG_3_FD_89872 | JGI IMG/M metagenome (GOLD analysis project Ga0123355, IMG submission 89872) | Embiratermes neotenicus P1 segment gut microbial communities from Petit-Saut dam, French Guiana - Emb289 P1 | ecosystem: Host-associated > Arthropoda: Insects > Digestive system > Gut ...
AAGAAGCGGAAGAAGACGAAGAAGTGGAGGAGGAGGAAGAATAAGAAGAAGAAGAGGAGGAGGATGAGGAGGAAGAAGAAGAAAAGAAGAAGAAGGAAAGGAGAAGGAGGAGGAGAAGGAGGGTGGGGAGGAGGAGGAGAGGAAGAGGGAGGCGGAAGAGGAGGATAAGAAGGAGGAGGAGGAGAAGGAGGAGTAGAAGGAGGAGGAGGAGGAAGAGGAGGAGGAAGAAGAAGAAGAAGAAGAAGAAGAAGAAGAAGAAGAAGAAGAACAACAACAACAACAACAACAACAACAACTTTAAACTCTATGCAAAAATGGCACAGTCTAGCGTGATAATTATTTCTCTGGGTGTGAAAAAGACATATATGTTCAAATTTTTAATACATGTAACATTACATAACCCACACACATATATAAATCTACTCATGCTCATGAAATATGTAATCCCATAAGCTTTGAAACCACAAAAGCATGTCTTTAAATATAAAATATATAATTCAGCACTGATGTAAATCTTCTTGTCTTTCCTTAATCCTTCAGGTATTTTAAATGGCCCTTTAAAAATAAATCACGTTACTACTCGTACTTCAAAAATCACTTCACTCATTCCAAGACAACCTACCAAGACAGGCTGGCAGTTTACACATATCACTCACTAGGCAATCATCATTTTTGTGCTTGGATAATCTGCAGAGTAAACAGTATGCCCAAATATCATTCAAGTGTGTTGTACTGTAAATGCTTGTATCTTATATACCTTTCCCTCTCTGAGACCATAGCGGTGGGTCCAGCTGTCCATGAGGGAGCAGGCCATTCTCAAGACATGATAAAAATGCAAGCAAATGTCCACCCTTTGGAAAGTGAATTGGTGGTCGTTGAACTCCATCTTGTCCCACCAGCACTATGGTACCACCACTATCAGCTGTCACATAATTGCAATGATTAGTAATTATTCATGAACCTGAATTTAAAGATAGGCATCAGTATTACTGAGTTGCTGTGCTGTAAAAGTAAAGAATGTCAGAATGTGGCCTGAGGCTCTACTGCACAATCTGTACATGTTTCTCCTTTGTCCCTGTAACTCATCTCAGACAAATTTGCCACAATATGCATCTGAAATATGAAGGGAAAATGTTGGAGGCAGAAAAATGAAAAACGTTATTGGAAATTGCAGAAAAAAAATAGCAAACACATTTGGCAATATGACCAAAAACTAGGAATACAATGCTTACATAAAAGTCTGTTTCTGAGAAAGGATGGACATAGCCACCATGTTTGCCACACAGCATGTCACTAGTCTCCAAAACATGTACTTGTGTGCAACCCAGCATGCTCTTAAGTTTCATAGGTTTGACAACCATGCCCTGTGGGCAGTGAAGGACACAGTGCAGCCTCTCAGACCAGTGCTCTCATGTTAGCTCGGTATACAGAGTAATCTCCAGGTATTTGCACTCCTAAGTAATGTTAATATGTTAATGACATCAAGACTTAACAGTAGATAATGTAGCAACTATGGAGCAAGTGCAGTGGGAGAGATGGTTCAGTGAAAACAAAAATTTGCATGTCCTGCATCCCAGCAGATATACTTAGTGCAAGTTAATACTCATTTCTGAATTACTATTAACCAACAAACCCAATCCAAACCAAACCAAACCAAACAATGCAACTAACTCAATGGTACAGTCTTTCTCCAGCAGTTTGTAGTCAAAGACATTTCTGGACCAGAAAGTTATTAGTTTTACAAAGACAGTCCATTATATGTTTTGGACAATCACATTCAAAACAAAATAAAGGACAGACAGAATTTCCTCTAATTCTGTAACAACTGAATAGTAGTCAGAAACACAGCAGTTCTGACTGAAAACTCACACCAAAATCATACTTGAGTGTCTTCCTTTTATCAGTTATACAAACAGTTAAAAGCTTTTAACCGTTTATATTTATTACCAAAAGAATTTTTAAAATTATAAACTTCTTAGATAATTCATACCTTACAATTTTGTAAATCTGTTATTGTACCACCACCCATTACTATCAGAAGTTAGCAAGCTAACACAAAACTGTTAGTTTATACCAGTTAATCCTTGTATTTTACAGTATGATCTGTACCAGATGATGCGGTTACAGTTTTTAGTACTCCTGATGATGGGTGCAGTGACACCCGAAACATGTAGAGTGATTTTGCAGTAAAATAAATCAGACTGCATATTGTTGCATCTAGTTGGATTTTTATTTAATACTGAATTATGATGCACAGAGCCATGTGCTTAAAATTAATATTACCCAGTATGTTCAGTAACACTCTGACAAAGAAAGCATGAAATAGGAAATAAATGTATAACATTTTACATTGTAATTAATGCTGACTACTTACAGAATGCTATGAGATTTTCTGATTCATATCATGTCTTACAATTCTCAGATAACACAGAATTTTATCAACCAAACAATAATACGTCATGCACTTTGACTTCTACAGATACATCTACACACCCTGAAAATTGTTATAACACAGAATTTGTGCCTCAATATTTATATGATTTTTTTATTTACCTTGTTGGTGACAGTGAACATATACTATTTCATCAACTTGAACATTCATTGCATAGTCCCAGTATAAGCTGCAACAATAAAAATTTCAATTGTCAAGAAACAATAATATGTCTTTACAAGATGTATTATAATATTGACAGAAACCTTCAGGTATGGTTAGGGAAATAGTCTGTGGTAATGTTACAGAGATCAGATCATTACCAAATAAATGTGAACACCACACTGGCCATTAAAAACAAATTTGTAATAATGAATCAACTAGATGCACTTTTTGGGCTTTAGTAAACACTTCAGTTCTACTTTCACTTTGACCTTGAGCAAACAATTTCTGCAGTGCTCCCTTGAAATAAGATTCCTTTAGTCATGGATTTAATTTTATTCTAAATTCGGCAAGTCACAATAGAAGATGGATTTTCAGGAATACACTCTTGGTTTTCATGTAATTCGGAAAGTGCAGTTAAGACAGCTTAATTTTTATAATGATTTGAAACATGCAGCAACTCCATTAGTCTTAAGTTCACTTTGCATGAAGATCAACATTTCAATTCAATATTCAAAATGGCATCACTTCAACACCCTTTGGTCACAAGGTGCCAGCTGAATATAAACTAATTTAATGTACCCCATCAGGATGAAAGCTAGCATGTAAAGCATTCTTTCGACAACCAGAGTTAGTTTCTGCACTGCAGGCACTATAAATCAAATAATGCAAATTGATCTATATTCTGAATTAAAGAAAGGCTACTGTACTAAAAATAAAAAACCAGTAAACAATCTACCTTGAAATGTCAATTAATACAGTCAAAATAACAAGAAATAAATAAATATTTGTGATAATTTACTTGAATTTCCATGTGTTTAGTTTACAAGAAAATACAGGTAGAAACTGACACTTGTTTTAAGAAATATACTCAATTCATTACACTATGATACACTGCACAAGTAATAACTAAAATGTGTTTAAACAAGATACAGTCAAATCTAGTACAATATAAAACAAAGATTAATCAAACAGTCCCTGCAAGCACCATGGATGTATATGGGAAAGTGGAAGCATAGCTCTGACCTTTTACCTCCACCAGAGAAAGAGCCCTGACTATCCACTGAATGGGAGGGTGGGTGAACCCCAGAGCTGGTCAAGGCATTTAGAAGAAGAGAAAAATCACTTGCTCCTACAAGGAATTCAAAAACAATTCCCCTTGGTCATCTAGCCTGTAGCATCACTATACCATCTACTATACTCCAACTCCTCCATATAATACATGAATATTTACATAAACTGACACCACATTTATATGACATAGAGTGACCAGAACTGGAAAAGAACAAAAGGTACACTCTTCCATGATGATAAAAATGCATCGAACATCACAACGAAAGTGAGCATTATTAAGCATTAAGTATTATGGATTAGAATTATTACAAATCATTTAACTAAATCACAAGCATTACACATACTACTCCACACAAACCAACACCACTATGGAACCAACAACAAGCGAACACCTGGTGTAGCCTATTGCCTGCCAACTGTTTTAAAGAAGTATATTACATGCTGTGTTATACAGTCTTTTTTGACCCATTAATTTTATGGATGTTTCTAACCTAAAATCTCTACAAGCCTGAAGGTCGTGGGTTTGATTCCCAATGGTGTTGGGATTTTTCATTGACATAATCCTTCTGGCACCACTATGGCCCTGGGATCGACTCAGCCTCTAACAGAAATGAGTAACAGGAATATTTCCTGGGGGGTAAACGTGGCCGGTGCGTAGGGCTGACAACCTTACCACCTTCTTGTGCTGATTGTCTTGAAATCTGGGAGCCTCAACCTCCTGGAGCTCTCAGTGCTGCCCAGGCCTGTACAGGGATTGCTTTACATTTACCTACATAAAAACTCGTCAAGACTAGAAACCTCGATGACGATTGCCAACCACAGAAAAGAACTGTGAGTTACTGGTTCTAGTCTAGGTTAGCATGTGAGCGAGAATGGCACTACTAGTGGAAAATTTTCCGGTATGGCTAGTACTGTGCCACCATTCCACTGAAATTGAAGAAATTACCCCTTTTCTTTATTTAAAAGGGGTATGCGGTGGAGCAGTTGTTTGAGGCACTGCATTACAAGCTGGAAGTTTGCGGTTTTGATGCCCAATGAGGCCATTGGGATTCTGGCCGCACTACAGCCCTGGAGTCAACTCAGCCTCTTTACAGAAATGAGTACCAGGTGTATCCAACCTTGGGTGTAAAGGTGACTGGTGCGTAGGGCTGACAACCTTCACCTTCATGTAAATTTCCCCTTCCCCCAAAAATCATTACATTATGTTACATACAATGAAAATAGTGGGGGTCACGTATGCGAGACAACGACAAAGAAAGGCTGAGAGAGCAATATTCGTTTTTCCTCCCTCTCCACCAAGGCGGGCAGTCGACAGCACAGCCGTTAGTCCGGTTGCTTGTGAAACAAGCAAGAGAGAGAGGAAAAAGACTGCAGTACCAGTATGGCTAGGTTATGAAGGAAGCTTGCTGCATTACCCATTGAACATGGCACTTCGCTTACAGATTTTATTTCTAAACTTGTTCTCGTATTAAGGAGCAAGATCTTCTGCTTTGCTGTGCTGTGTAGAGGTGCCACATGGCCCAATAATCCAGAAACGCTGGTTCCTGAACAGTCTCGCTGTGGACATCCTAAGTCATTGTTTTCACTTTGTTTAGAACACAGAATAATTATTTCTGTTAAGTCTGTCTCTTATTTATTGTGTCTTGTTCATTCATCATTCCTTTTCAATGAAAGAACGAAAGGACAAAAGTTTTGCAGTATTTGGATAACAATCTCCATGAATACATTTCGCTCATTTGCGACAAGAGTGTCACAACTCAAAATTTGACATTTTTGAGTTAGTGGTATAGAAAGAAACGTCTGCAGATGCACTTTTAACAGGTACAGTGTCATAACACAGTTTGTAAAACTAGCCGCTGGAGAGCAGTTGTATTGTCATTACACTTATAGAAAAGTATAGCATTTCAAAACCTTTAAACACTTCTCCTGAAAAGTCACTAATTTTGTGTTGTGACACTGTTGTTGCAAATGAGATATAACAATTTAATGTTAAGACAGTAAAGGTAAATGGGAATATTGTGCAGTATTAAATGTTACAAAGAATTTAAGAATATGGTTATTTTTACAGTGGGATCTTGGTGTTGTGGTCTAAGTGCTGCTTGCAGCACTATAAGAATACTGAAAGTGTTGCCCTGAAAACACAATAGTGCATTCCCTATGTGTTTTTAAGGCAAATTGCCATCAACAAAGTAAAACTGTTGTGTATTGTCATGGAAAAGCAACAATTGGCACTGTTGTCAAGCTATAAAATATTCTGAACTGCTGTCAGCAATGTCAGTGTACTTAGGTCATCATGTAAAATGCCCAGTGTTTTCCATCAATTTCAACCACATTTAGATTTTCTAGACATATTTTTTTGTGCAAGTCTCCAATATCAAATTTCATTAAAATCCATCCAGTCACATTATTACATGCGGACATGCAGACAGACAGACAGTCATAACGAAGTGAATAGGCACTTTCCACAACTTATGCAAACACACCTAAATATGGGACAGTACATATCCCATTTTTCATATGTTGTAATAACAGGAAGTGATTGTGAAAAACGGGCTGTCTGGTCATCCTAAATTTAATATTTTGGTCTTCTAAGCAGCTAGTGTGTTAGATGCAGAAGTGATGTCCAACACAAAAGACACACACACACACACACTCACACACACACACACACTCTCACAAGAACCCTCAACTATGACTCCTTCTGTTAAGGATGAAACTAAATTACATTACAACATCAAATGTCAGAAAGTAATACCCTGGTCTGCATATACACAATTCTGCCACCAGATCCCCAAAGAGCACATATCTCAAACAATAAAGAACAACTTGCATAACTTAACATCAAGTGGTACCACTTACACCAGTTGGGTCTGAGTGGAGAAGCGTCTGAATGGTGGGCACTTCCTAGGAGCTTGTAACCATGGCAATGTGACCCGTCTGTGTTTCCCACCATAAAAAAATGTGTAACAAAACATAACTAAAATAGAACAAATACTAAACAAAATCAAAAGACAGTATAGTTGATAAAGAAAAGAGAGTGTACCTTAGGCACAAGGATGTAAATCATGTGTTCAGAATAATAATTTTGTTTACGCAGGATAGAAACAATGTAGCGCAATGATTTATTGTGAAGTTGATCCTCACCATAGTAGCCTATAACCCATGCTCCCGACCTGTTGCAGGAAACTACCATTTTGACTATGAAATTATTGCTATTTTATTTTCCATCTGTTGTATTAATGTAAAGTCACAATGCATCTACATCAGTATGTAACATATTTTGTCTTTTGAGCAAGCATCTACCTTTAAATAAATTATGGTGACCTAAATTTTTAGAATATTAATCAAATGCGACATTTATATCTTCTATCTATAGAGTAAAGAATTTTGGTCATTTCTTTTACATGGATAAATTTCTTCAGTGTTAATTAGTCATAGAAATAAACTAGCTTTATAAGAACATGTAATAAAGTAGCTTGGATTTGCATCTTAAAATAAGTGATGTTTAAGCCCACAGATCACATTTATTTTGAGTGTTTAGTGTTACTGAAGTTTCTCAAAGGGAACTATTCTCTACACACACAGTCCTGTAAAAGCAGTCCCATTACAGACCTGAACAGGCCCAGAGGGCTCTTAGGAAGTTAAGGTTCCCAGATTTCATGACAATGACACAGGATGGTGGTAGCTTGTCAGCCTTACGCACCGGCCTCCTTTACCCCCAGAAAATAATCCTGGTACTCATTTCTTTTAGAGGCTGAGTTGACCCCAGGGCCATAGTGCGATCGGATGGATTTTATGTCAATGAAAAATCCACTGACACCAGCTGGGATCGAACCAGCGACCTTCCGATTTGTAGCACTGTGCTACCACGACACAGTCCTGTACATCACTATAAAACTTTGGATCTGTGTGAAAATGAATACATCTTTACATCTATTAAGAGCATCATTCTGCAGAATTTAATGTCATTTACTGTTCCATTCTAAGGCATATGTAAAAATATTAAAATATATAAATTTTAATTAACAAAATTCGGTGAAGCATGCGTGGGTAAAGATGCTGTTTTTATACCTCTTAAGTATGAACTACCAGATGCTTCTCAAATATATAGATCACATGACAGATTATACATCAGCATATAATTATTTCACACCTTCAGGTGACACATAAAGGTACTTTATATTACTTTGAATGGGCGAAGTACCTACCTTTTGTCTTGTATTTCAGCCTCAGAATAACCATTCATAAGTTGGTTGGGTGTCCATTTGATAGTCAGAGAATGTGCTGACTGATGAAGGGAGAGATAACCAGGCATGGGTTCTGTCAGGTCTTTCTGCAATTGGACACAAGCAACTGTTAGTAAAATATATAGAAATTACATAAAAAAAAGATAAAAGTGATTATTACAACATAAAATATTATCAACTACAAGTAAAATAAAATTCAGCAGGTCATATATGTATTTATTCAAAGAAAAGTTCTTTTATCTTAGCAAACAGTTCTCGGCATGATTTACAAGCTCACTTTATGCACATTTACGTTAGCGGAAAGTAATATAAGTAGAATGAATTGTCTCAAGCCCAATGGTAAAGTCATAAATACCACCTTCTTTAATCAGAAATTCTGTATTTTTCTGTAGTGTAATAATGTGGTGCTTCACAAGCATCCTAAACTCACAGGCAACACAAGAACGTTGTTTTTCCCATACAGCAAAGTGGCACGACTGTTCTGATGGAGGGACTCCACATAGTCTTTAGCTGAAATGGGAATCTGGCGGTGACCTTCCTCTGAGCTGACAGCATGCAAACTGCGTCGAAACTGTATAAAGCATGTTTTATATACTTTAAAAATCACATCACAATTAATGCAAGAAAGTTAAATGGAAGACAATGGTGGTGGTAATTATTTGTGGATATGTGCTGACTTCTCTGCAAGACCAATTAAGGGAAAAATAGCTTTAATAATAATAATAATAATAATAATAATAATAATAATTTCTTGTGTTATTTATTAGATATGAAATATTATGAAAAAAAAATTCTGATTATGATTTACTTTCAAATTTTCGTGTTATTTTCAAACACAAAAGAATAAGTGGTGCCTAATTAGTTTGTAGACGTACAATACAATTATGGGGCATGCGGTGGCACAGATGGTTGAGGCATTACGCTACAAGCTGGAAGGTCGTTGGTTTGAATCTTGATGGAGTCATTCGAGTTTTTCATTGACTTAATCCTTCTGGCCGCGCTATGGAGCTGGGGGCGAATCGGCTTCTAACAGAAATGATTGCAATGGGTATCTCCAGAGGGGTAAAGATGGCCGGTGCATAAAGCTGACAACCGTATCACTTTTAGGGCTGATTGTCAAGAAATTCTGGCAACCTCAAACTCCTGGAGCCCTAAGAGCCTGACTTAACCTTTCCTTACTATACAACTACACCTGTTTTGTCCCCCACCCCCACCCTCCCCCCAAAAAAATATTTACTTTGCATGCAAAGTTAGAATATTTTCTACAGTTGTTGGAAACATGGACAATGTTTTAAATTTTGCTATTGTTCTAGAACTATTTGTATTATTACTATGTTATTTGTCTCCCTTCTACACTTTCGACATTCTTCTTCTGTTAATCATAGACGTGTTTCTTGAGGAATGAAAACCCTAACCCAACTTAAGCTGTTAAACACACTCTAGGAAGCTACTACAGTATTTCTGGGGCTTGTATAACAGTTTATTTCATATGTATTAGTACCACGTCTAATTATTGAAGGTCATAACAAATAACAGCAAAGAAAATAGCTACGTGCTGTTTTAGTCATTGGTCACCTCAGGGTGGGATTGTGCCAAAGATAGTACAGATTTTAGACATTCTGAGATATGTAGAAAGTTGCAATGCTTTTCTCAGGTACTACTCACATTAAGCGCAGGTCTGCGGCAGGAGGGTGGGGTGGAATGACCACTCGAGATGCGGTGCCTCTGTACCAACTCATCTGCAGGTGGATCTGTCCAGAAATGGTCTTGTGTTTTTGTTTTGGAGTAATCCAAAGCACAAGGACCAACTGCAGTACAATAACAGTCTCTTATTCACAATCAGAGCATTTTGTTGATATATGAATTAGGACCTGTAATAATCATTTTAAACTTACAATACTCCATGTTCATAGCCATGTATATATTTTTTGTGTTTTCAGGATCTCATATTCCATGCCAACTGATAAAAATGTTGCTCTATTACCGACCTGTCAGAGTCCAGTATAATAAGAACCTTAAGATACATTTTGGTAACTATGCCAATTCACAGTATTTCCACTATATGCACTCACTATTAGGGTTTCTGCTTGTTTTACTGTCATCAGTAATGATAATATCACAGAGTGAAGGGTACTGGTCGGCTTGTAGTAAGTGTCCGTGTATCTGTCAGAATTAATTGCATGTCCATCCAACACAAGGCTCATAAGAGCTCCTCATATTCACAGTGTCCCAAACACAGGTTTTACATTATAAAGTGAACCTCTGTGTATAAGAAGTCCAGTCAGTAAAAAGTGTGTCAACTTTGGATTAGGTTGCCACCATGATCTGAATATAGGTACCATTTATAGAAGTTAATGGATCATGCACTGTAAAATGTGCACAAGTATCGCATCTTAACACAGTAATTGCAAAAAAAAATTTTATCAATTTTTACAAAGTACTCCCTGTAGTGAACATAAATAACCTTGCACAAGAATGCTGAGTGTTTTATGGTGAAATCCCATTGAAGGTTTCCTAGAGAGCACTAGATTTAAACACCAAACTGAGGATAATCATAAACCGAAACCCCTTAATCGTTGACTTCTGATCACTTAACTCGAAGATCACAGGAGAGGAAAGCTTAAATTAAAGAACTTTCAATGAAAGGAGAGTTTCCTTGTTTGTAAATTTTATTTCAACTGTCAGAAAAAATTCAGGTGAAGTATTTCCAGGATTTTGTCTCTACAGAAACACTAATCAGTATGTTGTCATCAAATAAAAACTATTAATTTTTTTAACCTTTTAAAGCCTAGTATTTACTGTATGAACCACTAGTCTAAACATTAAAAAATTCGACATTCTTCCCACAAAATATTTATATCTTTTGTACATGTCTCAGGAAAAACATCGAAGTTTTCCCTATACAACTCCCGACGACTGGTTTTTATAACCGAGGAGGTAAGTGTTTACTGCCTGGTATGACCTGGGCCTTTAAATAAAATGGACCACGTTTCGTCCTTAAATGCTTAATGGAGAGAAGAATCAAGATATCAGTTTTGAATATAAACATAAGAAAATTTTTGATGATGGCATTAGGTATTTTCAATATTAACCTTCTAAGCCTCCCAAGCACCTTTCATGATTATAGGAGAATGAAAAGACACTTGAGGCCCAAAACAAAGTTACTTGCAATATGACCTTAAAAAATCAAAGTTGTACACTTACTGCAGTCACACCATCAGTAACTTCTGTAAGTGACTTTCTTAAACAGTTTGTGACAGTGAACATGATCCAGATTTGATATCTTTTTCGGATGAAACTTGGATTCATCTCATGGGACACATGGGTGCGCTGAACAGCGAACAGTGGGTACAGGAAGCCCATGCAGTTTCACTCCAAGGTATAACAGATGGTCTTGTGTTGTGTTTAGTGTGAGGATTATGGATCCTGTATTTTCTGTTCATATGGCATTCTTTCTTATAGATACACGAAGAAAGGGGACAGTAAACTTCATCCCAAAATGCTAAATGACATGACTAACACAGCATTAAAGGTGACAATCCACACAGACACCAAGTACCACAGACTACGCAGGCACACACTTAACCAAATATCTTTCTGGTATTATTATGGCAGTAAAATTAAACGAGAATGTGGCATGCACCAAGATATTTAAAGTGGAGGAAAGAGACCACTTGGGAGAAATGAATTGAATTGAAGTGATTTGAATTGAATAGTACAGGAGGGTCTCGTTTCTTCTTTTTTGTCGTTTTGATGGACGTCATGGGTGGAAAAATCACAATCAACTTAATATAACTGCACTAAAACAGAAAAAGAAGAAACACATGCACACCGGAAAAGAGCTAGAAGCGCACTAAGTAAAGATGCGACGTTTGAGTTGCGACAGTGATGCACCACAAGTCGGGAAGGCTTGGTCCGACTGGACAAGGGTCGTAAAAGTGAATCGTCGTAAAATTAACCGTCGCAAAACGAGACCCTACTGTATTTGGATTCGAGCTCTTCCGGGCCCGACGCACCTAGGACCACTTGGGAGACTCAGGCATAGGTGGAAAGGTAATATTCCAATGGGTCTTCAAGAAATAGGGATGTAAGGATGCAGACTGGATTAAAGTAGCTCATGATGTGACACAGTGGTTGGTTATTGTGAACATCGTAAGAGACAAATAATTTCCGATTCAGTTCAATAAGCGTCAGTTTAGAATACAGTTATGAGCTTTTGTAAAATTTGTGCGAAGAGAGTTTGACACAGAACAATGTTTCTCAAACTTTTTGAGAATACAGACCTCTTTTTAACGTCAAAAGTTGAATAGCCACTAATTTGATAGCAATTACTGTAGCTGGTGTGAATTTAGTAATGCTTCTAAACGAATCTGTAATTTATTAATCTCAACAGCATATAAATACACGAACATTTGAAAACCAGTAACATATAAACGTGCCAGACATAAGTTACTCAGTCTAGAAAACGTATAATTTGCAAATTATTTATTGTACTCCAGAAGGGGTGTCTCAGCAAAATACAAGGCTATACTTCATTCCAAAAGGCAACAAAATAAATCCTAATACGTAAAAAGCAATCATCAATAATATAAAACTGTTGGCACAAAACCGACTAACCTAGCTGCATATTTAAAGCCAAATAGAGACCAATTCACAAACGTATTTGTGGATCTCTTGCAATAACTCCGCGGCCCTTAGGTTGCAAACCACTGCTATAGCTTTAATTTTATCTTCTCTTATCCATCTGTCCGCCTAAGCACATGTTTATTTCGATTAATAAATTTGTTCGGATAGGATATTAGTGGATTGGTTTAAAAAATAATAATATTTCTGCGTTATATTCATTATTTTGAAGAGAAATATTACCTATATTCTGATAATCTACTTACCTAGCAGAGAACTAAGAATGGAGCCATAATCTGGATCCGCAACCAGAGAATCTTTCTCGTAGTATTTACTGCAATAATAAGCACACGTCCTTCGCATTACTGAATGATACTTGCTTTGCCTAAATACACAGTGCCTATATACACGTATTTTAAAAGATTCGTGTGCTATCATCTATTCCAGATATCTTTAGGTTAATTGTAGATATGCAAAGTGTTGTGTTTCACTGTGAATAAGGTCTGTGCACATGTCTGCATTGCTGAGTGCCGCCCTGAATTTCTTTTTGAAGGGAAGTTTTCATGACGATGTGCTCATGCCTTTTACCTGAAGAGCCCCAACAAATGCTGGTCCGAGACGTGTAGGCAGCCCGAGCAAGCTAAAAATTTGGCGCTCCTTCAAACAGTTAATATTTAAACATTTTCAGCATAGAATAGGGCTGGCGAAAATTTCTGAGGGCTTGTGCCCAAACTGCGGATAATATTCGGAGAAATTCTATCGCGTGTGGAACACCAGATTTTACCAACGCCAAATTTCAGATTATTCCTGTGACGTTTTAGCACACATTATTAGGTGGCGCTCCCGGCAGCTACTCAGCTATTTCGTCTTTATACCTGTCCTGTCCCTAATATTTGATTACAATTTAGAAAACCTCTGTGATCACAGAATGCTTAACCTATAATCATTCTGTATAAATGGCGTAAAACCAAATATTTTTGTAATTTAATTCCTTAAGTACGAGTACAATTTAAAACTCCAGAATGTACAGACCGGCATTTAGTTGTGGTGGGAACTTTTCTTCCAAAACAGGGAAATTTCCTTTAAATAAATAAGAAAGACATTCATAAAAAAAATAAACAGTAAGTAAGGTACAGTTAACCCTGTAACAGGCCAAGATGACCCAGAGCGAGAGAAGAATAAGTATACTCATTCACTAACAGCTGCACTAGATGTGGGTGGATGGCCAACGCCACGCTCCGACCGCTTTCCACTGGGAAAGAACCACACAGCATTCAAACGAAATAACGCATAAATTCGACAAATTAAGGAATAAGGGTTTGCAATTTTTCTGGAAGTGAAATATTTTTTCTACTTTCTTCAGTGGAAAAAAGGTCCCATATTAAACTGAGTGAAACAAGAATATTCCACTGTTCCCGTAAGTTCCGTCCATTTGATGAAAGATTATATCAAATAACTGTGTTACAGCATGCAATGCAATCGATCTAATCTTCTGTCAGAGCACCGTCCACGCCCACGTTATGGGATACTGCCTCGTTATTGCTTAAAAATATGCGTCCTGCCTTATATTTCAAGTTTATCCTTCTGGTGTGCATACTATTTGAGTCTGTAACTCCATTCTATATTTATATCTCTCCTTTATTAATAAGTATGTCAATTTTTAAGTCAGAGTTACCGTACCTACTGTTGTGCACTAGATAGTCGATTATGATGGCCAGCTGTTTTTCAAATAGAGCGAGTCGAATCCACAGGTACCGCGGGCTTGGTGCCCCACTGGAAGTAATGACCCCACTGACAGAATTCTTCTTTTGCAGAGGTGGCTTCCCGCTATTTGGAGGCCGGTTCGTGCTGTCTCCACTCGATGAAGATCTCCTTATTAAAGCAAAGAACAGAACTGCAATAGTCTTGAGAGCTGAGGCGCCTTGAAGTTCTGTGTAACAGCCATCTCCTAGTGTCATTTTTGCCGTTTTCTTTTATTGTTGTGAACAAATTAATGAGTAAGTACGTACTGTTTGTGTTACACTTGCCAGAAATAAACTCAAATTTTTAATCGTAGCCATATATTTAAATGTAGATCCACTAACAATACTTCTATAGGTATGATTATCTCCATTTCTTATTTTACATGCCTAAATCGAATGGCTCATTATTTATTACAATCAAACCGTAAGCTAAAGAAACTCTTTGCACATATACTATATTAATAATTTACTTTCTACAAAACACATATTTCTAGGACCTAAAAGTAAGAGACTGTAGCGTCGCTCCAGATTCACAAGTTTCTGCGTCCGCCATATTGTTATTGATAATTTTATGAATTGAAAGTACGGCTTTTAGGTACCCTCCATTGGCACAAAGTCCATACAAAGTTTTGTGAAAATAATTTATTTGGTTAAAGTGTTAAACTAGGGAAACATACAGACAGTATTGTTATATCGACAGCCTGCTCTTTTCCTTAAAATAGAGGACATAATGTTGTGTTCTTAAAAACAGTACGTTTTATTTTCGTCAAACACAACCCAATTTCATACAAGTGCGACTACATGTTTCAGTCTAAGGAGACCATCGCCAGGCCAAAATTACGAAAACCTTTTAAAAGTAGTTGTGATATAAAGCAATTGTGTTCATTGTATGTGATCCCATATGACTTACATGGATTGTTACAGTGCAAAATTTACAAAATTTACAGATTTTATATAAAACTGTATAAAATCGTCGAGTTGATGGCGTCCTGGCCGGAGGTTGTTTCCATATTGTATATAAACAATATTGAAATGACAAATGTAAATACGAGAGATTTACTTTCGTATATAAAATTTATTGAGTCACAAGTGTTGACCACGCAATGTAAAACCCGTTGGAACCTATTAATATGTCAAGCCGAGTTAGTAGATAGATATTAAATACAGAATTGGTGTTAAATATTAGGTAAATAAATAAATATTCGTTGCGGATAGCCGTGTTATCAGAAATGTCGTATTCTATATGTGTTTCTTGGGCAGCATGATAACAAACAATGGATCATGCACAGGTGAAGTTAAATCCAGGGTTGCCGTGGCAAAAGCAGCGTTCATCAAGACTAAGACTCTTTTCGCCAGCAAATTGGATTTAATTTGAGAAAGACATTTGGAGCATTGCTTTATGGTCCTGAAGCTTGACACTTCGGAAAATAGATCAGATACACCTGCGAATTTTTTGAATGTAGTGCAGGAGAAGGACGGAGAAGAGAGACTGGACCGATCGTGTGAAAAATGAAGAAGTATGACATAGAATCGAGGAGAACAGGAACATCCTACATATATAAAAAAATGAAGGCTAACTGGGATATCCATTTCATGCGTAGGAAGTGCATTCTAAACAATGTTATTAAAGGACAGAAGGAAGGAAGGATAGGTGTGACGGTAAGAAGACAAAGAAGATGTAAACAGCTACTGGATGACTAAAAGGAAAAGCGAGGGTCCTGGAATTAAAATAGGAAGCACTAGATTGCACCGTGTGGAGAACTTGCTTTGGAAGAGACTATGGAACTGTCATAAGACAGATTAAGAAATTAATGAATGAATTAATGAATGAGTGAAAAAAATAAATAAATAAATAAGTTCGGCTCCAAATTTCGAAAATCACGATTTTAATTTAATGTATTAGCTGAGAACTGATTTAAGCAGGTTAAAATTAATCCACTTTTACGAAAATAAGCCTTGAAGAAAGGAAGAGGAACTCGTCATTCTGTAAAGAAACACTTCGTGATACACCATCAGATAGAAAGGGACTTCGAAGAGTAATTCAAATGTAAAATGTTGGAATGAGAATTTGTTTCGATTGAAGTATCATTTACCGCTTCTTTACCGGTGTTGAAATGCATGTAAAATCTAATTTCACTCTCTAGCTTAGAGAAAAGTGGCTTTAACCAGGTTTACGAGATGAAATTGGGAGCATTCACAAACGGTGAAATGCATTTCAATGAGAATTTATTTCAAACATTTGGAAGGGTATTTTGAACGAACTTCACCTCCATTAAACCGTCCCTGACTTTATTTGGCTCACGTCGTTTCCATCAACGTGGCGCTGAAAACCCGAATAGTGAATTATAACCACAGAAGACTAGGAAAAGGTCTCTTCTTCGCCCGTGTTTGGTTTAATGAGATTCTATTGAGGGAATTCGACTGTTTTAGGCGTTCTTTACGCAATACGTAACAAAGAACACAGATTGTGAAAATCATATCTATGTGTCGTTCTGCTTAAAACTAGGAGAAAAGTAATGTAATATTCTTTTACATAAACTTGCTTTTATTTGAGGCTAAACCAAGCTTTACTTTTTAGACTTACGCATCTACAATGGAATGAAGTCGCTGCAGTTGTAGTAGTTTTACGACTGATATTTCCAGTTGTTTTGGCTGTTCTTAATATCGTAATTTCATACATTCGCATCAACACTTGTTATAATTGAGGAGACTCGAAATAAAGCTGCTTATTGAATACACTGTAACATTTTAATTACATTCACGTATTTCCGAATACAAAGCCAATTAAGGCAGTGGAGGAAAATATGGGTCTCTTGAATATGGAAAACTTCTATTTGCCCTGGAAAAGTAGGTAAAACGAAGATATCTTCACCTATTCTAAAAGACCCCAACAGATGAAATGCTTATTCAGGCTTTTGAAGACATAAGTAACAACTATTTTGCCCAATAAACTTAGTGGGCCCACATTATTATGGGAAGTAAATATAAAATTTTATTTTAAAACTACTTTTAACTTTCTACGTTTATTTTATATTACTTTCGTTGCAACAGTTGCAATTCGTGTATTCTTGGTTGTTGGTATCCATACCTGTTAGGATCGGAGTTCTCTATCTCCATAATTTTCCTGGAGATTATTGCTGCCGGCACAAAAGTCTTTGCGACTTTGTGCAGCAGCGCTGTAGTGGAGCTGGTCTTGAACAAGCCGAGAGCTCTTCTTCTCAGCCCCTGAGACAGACAGGCCTCAACAGCACCTGTCAACACAATACCCACTGAGTTAGCTGCCTGTGTGTGACGTGCTTGGAATTTCAGTGCATGTTTGCAGGTTTTTAGGACATCTCTCAAGAGATGATCATAACACACGCGTTACAAAATGTGGTTTATATGATGGACGAGTGTCGAGATTTTAGAGCGACCTTCTTCACAGTTTTAATCCGGAACTTCTACATTCTTACATACACAAAGATCTATTTATTAGAAATAGCGTCCTTTCTTTTCCCAGATTCCTTTTGCAGGTAAAAATCTATCTACTGTAATAATCACCACATATTTATACAACATCTCCCTTGTGAAATAGAATATTGTTAACCAGTGTTATATTATTCACTGCTGTATTGTGGCGTAGCGATCGTTTTATGCATTAAACTTACAACCGAATAGACAGGATTAGTAGCAGATAGATTATAATTTTATAGCAGAAAGAGAGTAGGGACCGTTAAGGAAAATTAGCTTTTATTCGGAATTTGGCAAGTTAATTAGAACGTGTGTGAGCAGTACAGCAGTCAGACCTCCCAGGAGTAAACAAAGATTGTGTAGTTGCAGTTACAGTGAGCTTGCTTTAAAGGCAATTTAGAATTGTAACAACTTTGTCAATGTCGGGAGGATAATTGGATTTTTAGACGACTTTGACATTTGGACAAACTAGTGTCGACAAAATTTAGTATCATGCGTTTTAACAGAGTGCAGGCTACCAGCCACTTCTCATTTCGTACTTTTAACCTTAATCCGGAGTTAGCCACAGAGTTTACGACATAAATACGAAACAGCCATTCAAGGCGTAGTGCTCGAAACTTTCGTTTTGGACTATCGGATGCTTAGATTTCGAAGATTCGCCAGTAAGAAAACTTACAAGGGGAGCAATTCAAGGCTGGCACAAATGTAGACGCGAAATTTGAAGAAGCTCACTAGCATTTCTGCACAAAGCTAGCGCAGACGTGTTTCTCACTTTCGTCTTATTTAAAATCAGGTAAAAATTTAACATCTAAAAATTGAAGTATTTTATAGCCAACAGACTAGAGTGTGGTGAGAGATATGTCTAAATAAAATGTCATACAGTGAAATCCACAGTTACGAAAATTAAGTCACGTGTCATACTACTGAATAAGTGACCGTGCTCACTGATTATTCATAGACTGAAATACAGTTGTCCCTCGGTCAGGGGGAGGGGTGATTCCGATTACCCGAGAATCCGGATCATCGAGGAGACGCCCGTAGTACAGCTAACATTTAAACAAGGTAGGCAATGTACGTATAAAAGTCACATTTAGGCGCTTTGATGTGACAACTGTTGTCGTGGAAAAGCAATAAGTATTCATAGTATGAATGTGTGTCTCTAGCCTTAATTACCCAGCATGCAAAGCACATGTTTCGTGCTATATTTTTATTTGTGGCCTGTCTGGTTCTACTGTGCTTTTCTACATTATCTAATAAAGGGCAAGTTTCTCTAAAAATATTAAAGAATATAAAATGTGTGGCTTGGGTTTTTCTAAAACTTGTATCTAAAATATTTCTCATTCTAAGAAGAATTCGGAGTAATATTATAATAATGCACGTACATCTTCATGTAATACACCCGTTATTTTCGTCAGATATTAATCAAAGTTTAATTTTCTCCACAGGCTTTTGGAGAATACTTAGTTATCGAATTTCATGAAAATCCGTCCAGTGAGAGCCGAGTTGTTCCATGCAGGCGGACGGACAGATGAACAGAAACACGACGAAGCTAACTGTCGCTTATTGCAATTTTACGAGCGCACCTAAATATCATCACTCAATGTTAAATTAAAATTCCTTAAAGAGGAAATACTGCTCCTAGCGGTATAGTAATCGTAATTTTAAAGTCCTGTAATAATTATTTAAATGGAAATGCTGGGCTATAATTGAATAAAAACTGTCCGCACAACCTGGCCATCCGTATTACCGGGTTCCGGATTACAGAGGGACCAAAATAATAATGCGCTCGTGATAAGCTACAAAAATGCTGCTAATATTACTTATTCTACGTATCAACTTGATCAAGTGAATCTCATGGACTTCATTGTTGAGCCATGTACAAACTAAATTACAGTGTCGTGCATTACGATTATTAAGACAAGTGAAGGTACCTGTAGCCATTCAATGAAATATTCCCTGAGATTAGCCTCTTCTTTCAACTGAACCGCCTAGCAAGTATGCTGTAATTGTGCTTCTCTAATCCCAATTTATTTTGACAAAATCTCTAGTAAAATAAATTTTGTATAGTAGCCAAAATCTCTCTGGTGACCAAACCAGGATTGGAAGTGGTGATATCATAACACTGACGACACCGTTTATAGAAAGGCGAAGGGCCAACCGATACATCTCGCCTATCCCTCTACTGCATGATTTCATAAATAAAAAATACATTTGCAAAAAAAAAATATTTATGAAACTACATGATTACATTTATCTGAAACAGTCCTTAGAAGACTTGTGCTATCACCTGGCGGTCCAAGTCCTTACTACATGATAATACTGTTCCCAAATGGAAAAAAAATGAATGTTTGAAATAAAAACACAAATGTTCCCATTTGGGAGCGGAATGTTGTGGGTGGCTAACCGTGAATCAGTTCCAGGAAAAGGATAACATCTACAGATGGAAAGTGGATGGGAAGAGGATCATTTGTAAACGGTTGTCAATTGAGGAACGAGCTGTAAATGCAGATGGCCTTTGCACTGGTTTTGCTGTTGCAGTCGCCTAGCAGAACCCGTTCACAATTTTATGGCACTGCTCAAAGAAACGATTTCGTTTTGTCTGCTTTGAATATACCGCAAATGGTATTATTTGGGTATCGGGTTGGTTAGCTACTAACAATTATAGATAGCAGATCGTTCTGTTTCCCTCTAGTAACAGAAAAATGTGTTTACCAGAGGTGCGCTAATTCTGGGCACCAGGTCGCCGTGGTGTACTGAATATTGTACGGTGGTGCTTAATATTTGTGGGTTCTCGGGACGGAACTTGCTGCATTTCACACTTCTAGCGCCTAAAATGTTTAGGTGGCTTCTAGACTTTTATGAAATTTGTACCGCTTGGGTTTTTTTTACAGAATACTGGTGTTATGCTGTGGCAGTAACGTCATATTATACGGAATAGAAAAAATGTACGGAGGCAAGACCACTAACTCTGGGCGGGGGGGGGGGGGGGGAGTTTGTGGGGGTTTTTTGTCCCCGGCCAGGGTTTTCCTACCCCTTTCCTTCCTTTTCCCACTCACCC
>Ga0123355_10004269_pt1 | contig 20775 bp, 13 predicted proteins | sample TergutEmb28metaG_3_FD_89872 | JGI IMG/M metagenome (GOLD analysis project Ga0123355, IMG submission 89872) | Embiratermes neotenicus P1 segment gut microbial communities from Petit-Saut dam, French Guiana - Emb289 P1 | ecosystem: Host-associated > Arthropoda: Insects > Digestive system > Gut ...
CACCCTTATATATATATATATATATATATATATATATATATATATATACATATTCAGTGTTTAAAGTCAGAACAAGTGCCACTAAGCAATGGAAATGTTTTTTTACTCATCGATTTTAAGACAGGGAATCACAAAATCCTTTGAGTAGTTCATGTAAAGCTGACAGTCACCTATTAAGTAACATCAAGTTTTAACTACGTTTACAAGAGCCTAGTAAAACCAAATCGATATCTTGTACTAAGTCAGATTCAAATATTATTCCCCACATGCTCTCCTGAGGTGTTGAACGAAGATTCTGCGAACATCTACCATATTCCTCGTGTATTTTTACATGTCAAGCTCAACCTCCCTGATCTGATCACCACAATAACAACCTCCTTGGGGATATGTCTAGGAATATTAAACTTGCGATCCATTCCACCAAGTGTCAAGACATTTAGTGCAACATTAGCACTCACCCTAACGTCATATGTTTTTTAGGCGAGTTCACAAAACTGCCAAAAGCGATCATTAACTTCGTCATGTTTGTCTGCCCACACCGAACAATTTGGCTCGCACTGAACGGATTTTCGTGAAGTTTTATACTTGAGGATTTTTCGCAAATCTGTCCAGAATGTTTAAGTTTGATTAAAATCTGACAACAAACGACGAGTAATTTACTGGAGCACCTCAGTACGTTTATGATAACATCTCGCTGAATTCTACTTAGGATGATGAATATTTCAGACAAAAAGTTTTAGAGAAAATCGAAACAAACTTTTGTGTTCAATAAAGTTTTTCCGGAAATCACGGCGTTTACTAGATAATGTGGAAAAATATGGTAGAATCGTAGTGGCCGCAGATGACAGTATAACACGTCGTATGCGCGTTGCGTAATGTATAACTAAAGCTACAGTCACACACTCAGAATATGTAATATTTATTGCATTTCCAAGGCAACAATGGTTAAGCGAACGCCCTTCAGTGTTACGTTATACGCAGGTCGCCTACACAGTATTTCCTACATTCGGTACAAAATCAGGATAACACACGAAAGTGTGACGTGGGAGCTACACTAGCAACAATAATGTAAACTACTGAAAAGGTCTATAGTATCAAACCTTCTACAATGTACAAGTTTTATAATATAATGCAACAGACCAACGGCTGTATGGGTGCGACATTTATCTCTCTGAAGGTTATAAATAATGAAACAATTCAGCTAACTACCAATTGATCGTGATATTATGCCCTAAATATTTAGTGTAGACAGAGTTTGTGCTTCAGTTATGCGTTCTTTGAAACTGACGAAGATAAATGAGATAATAACAACAATAATTTTCCACAACGTAATTACAATCACCAGTAACAAAATATCTCGAATTAGCTAAGATTAAATTCTTATGTTTATCTGCACTCAAGACCAGCATACTACGCTGCAGAATTCACTGAATCTTTTATTGTTACGTTAAACATTTATTTTAAGAAATTCACAATAGCCATGTAACTTTCGTAGAACTGGAAGCTGCAAACCGCTCCATTTTGAAGCAATTTAACGTTGAATTCTTAAGACATAAAATTTGATCCATTCTTAGAATTATGGTGATTTGAGTGTCATGCCTTAAATTAGGCTTAAATACGCAAAGAAATTTTGAAAGTTTAACACATTATTGGAACATCACAAAACAAAAAAGAGGTCACTGTGTGAAACACACAAAATTGAACCAAAAGGAGATTCCAAACAAAGACTGCGAATAAATCTGAAATAAATACGTATTTAGGAAGAGATGCATCGAAATTATGATCTTTTCAACTTAACGTAAACCCCATTTACTGTTGGCACAATCTAGAGTGAAACGGTAGGCTCACAATGAAAGATGAAATGTTTAGTAACCCTTTAATCACCAAATTAAAAAGAATGTCGTCATTTTGGAGGTAAAGCATGTGTCAATGCCGGAATTTCACAAAAACCGTGTTATAACCGGTTAAATCTCAAAGTCGGGAACACGAACTCCATTCAGGAAATATAACGCATGTTGGTCACAGGAAACTTTAAGTATCTACCGACTAGATAACATGAAGGATATTTGTGGTTAGGTCCCTTTAGTTTTATTCTCACAATCACTTCAATTTTTATTCTGTTATATTCACAATAAAATTATTTGTGTCCGGCACTGTTAGAAATTGTATCAACAGAATACACATCTTTATTATCGTCACGCTTCCCTTTCAACCTGCTCACACGAATGTCCGCTAAGAAGTCCAAACCCAGCCTGTGCTAGCTTCACGGTCTCTACTCTCCTCAAGCGTAGCAGCTGTATGACTGATGCATACCGAAAGGGGCATAGAATGTACTGTTCCCAGGGAGACAACGCGGCGGTATGGTTGTAACCCTAGGTAAAAGCAAGCCGCGTCACTTCGCGCGATAAACACAGTCATGAAATTAATACCAATATCCTTAAAGTTCACACGCTCATAATGTACCAATGTATTGTACACAAGCGAAATTCTTTCTCACGTAACTTTAGCCTGTCTCTCCCAAGCATATTTTCGATCTGGCTTCGAACCAGGACCAACGGTAACATCTCCCCCTGAATATAAATTTTGAAGTAACGCAATAAGCCGATAAAATTTAATTCAATACCGTTCACATTACATCACGCGTAGTATATACATTTCAAAACACAGTGCATTTAAACCCTCAGTGCTTTATAACTTTTATAAGCCTAGTCTTCTTGTTAAAAACCCTAAGTAATTAGATGTTACACATAAACTAGGAATTTAAAATGCTTGTATAGTTAACTTACGTGCTACTAAGACAGGCAAGCAAAAAAAGTATTAAATTACAACTACACAAATAAATCCAGATTAATAGGAGTAATAATAATAGTAATCAAAGCTTATATACTGCTAGAATTACTTAAGGTGACAATAGTCATAATATTTTTTTTAGTTAAATTACATCAGACATCTGAACTGCTTGGTCACTAAATTCTAGCCTTAATCTTTTGCTATCCACCTTTCCTGTCTGCATACGAGTTATATCCTACACACTCATAAAGCCATTGCATTCACTAGGTATGTATAGTTGCTATGTTCGCTAGAAACAAAACTAAAATTTGTAACAAACAAATCTCAATAACTTTAATTGCTGCCTACCGCGTCAGAAGTTTCTTCTTCTAGATAAGGCTTCAGAGACTTTTTATTGAATTCCCCTCTAACCTTCCCACTGGCGGTTGATAGCTCATACGTGGATCGTCGTATCACCCTAGAAATTATGTATGTGCCTTCATACGGATGAATAAACTTAGCCGTCACACCGACCGCTGCATCTGAAGCCGGTTGTGTCCTCACAAGAACCTTTTCTTTCACCTTAGTTCCCCATATCTTGTTTCCCGTCTTTCTCCATTCCCTTCGGTCTTTTGCCTTCTTCCTCGTCCTTGCATATGCCTTCGTAACCTTATCACCTATGGTTTCTGGTTCAGGGACATTTTTGATCTTGTAATATTCATCAAGTTCGTGTAAGAAGTGCAGTACTATTTGCTTCGAGCTGTCATGAAAATTGGGCAGGGCCAGTTCATTCATAGTCGAATTGTTTGCAAACACGTCAGATGACACATTTACAATAGCATATCCTGAATTATTATTAGCACATGGTTATGATGTAGCGTTGCCACACACAGTCGTACTACAATTATTAACATTACAATTGCCCATGTGGCAGTTACGTACCAGCACTAGTTGCTAATACTGGATTTGATTGGCTACTATTTTCTACATCAACGGCCGTCACTGGCAGCACCTGACTGGGTATTGCACTATCAGTTAACTGTCTAGCGGCTAGCTGTTCCCGCAAGTATGCAATTTCTGTGTTTACCTTCTGAATACTGTACTGACCCGCTGCCTGAACCTCAGTAACTCTACCTTCAACTAATCTGACACTCTCTTTCACCTTGTCCATTTCTCCCCCAGCCTCATTCTGCCAAGTTCCTTGCTCTGAGCTCATTTGTTCTCTGAACTGACTATAGTCTTGTCTGAATTCCTTCAAACTATATTCTGCCTCTGTCCTATACTCCTTAATAGCATCAAGTAGGTGTCCCGCTCTACCATTCTTTTCTTGAGATATCCTGTCTGTCATTTTTCTAGTAGCTACCACATGTGCGTCAATTCTTTCATTCAAGGAATCACTTACACCTCCTATAGTAGTAGTGACTTCTTGAAACTTACGGTCAGTGTCATTTCGCAAAGTACAAATATCACTGGACAATTTCTTAACTTCATTGTGTAAATTTTGTGTCAGTTTTTCAGAAAGTTTTTCAATCTCCTGTCCTATCTTAGCTGTTATATTCTGTTGCTGCCTGCAATTTGGAATCAAATTTTTCAGTAATGGTTAAATAAATCTGATCTTAAATTCGAACACTCAGCTTGGAATTTTGAAAAAGCATTGGTCAGTAGGTCTTGCAGCTGCCTAGCTGACATACCGACACCAATTTCAGCTGTGACTATACAGTCAGGATTATTACCTTCACACTCTGACATAACAGTTCCTTCTGTTTCTGCCTCCTGATTTACTCCAGTATTGTCAAGACTACTAATTTCATCGACCTCATCACTGTCTCTACGAACATTACTGTCCTCTACAAATGCAATACTTCAGTTACGGAGGTGTCTACCTGCCATTTCCTTTCCACTAGTAACCTCACATACACACGCAAGCTCCACGATTCACCTCTCACTTACTTGGGTACACAGTTGTGAGAACTAAAGTTGGCAACTGTGGTCGTCGTCGGCGAGTGTCTTCTTGTAGTAGGCGGCGAAGGTACGGCGCATGAAGGTTTGTTTAACAGCGAAAGATGTCCTCTGCCTACGGCTCGCTCCTTCGGTTCGGCTGTTGTATTGAACGCAGCGTGAAGTCGTCGCTCCAAGTCGGAAGACGATACGGTTGGTTGTTATTCCTGTTTGCACCTGGCTATTGAAGTCAATTTCCTTCTTCGGCGTTTCGATTGTTTCGACGTTTCGAGCCTATCGCGCCTCACATTTTGACGCCAAATTTGTTATAACCAGTCAAATCTCAAAGATGGGAACACAAACTCCACTCAGGGAATATAACGCGTGGTGGTCAGAGGAAACGTTAAGTATCTAGGGACTAGATGTCATGAAGGATATTTGTGGTTAGGCTTCTTTAGTTTTATTCTCACAGTCACTTCAATTTTTATTCTGTAATATTCACAATCAAATTAATTGTGTCCGGCACTGTTAGAAATTGTATCAACAGAATAAACATCTTTATTACCGTCACGCTTCCCCTTCAACCTGCTCGCATGAGTGTCCGCTAAGAAGTCCTCAAAGCCAGCCTGTGCTAGCTTCACGGTCTCTACTCTTCTCAAGCGTAACAGCTGTTTGACTGACGCATGCCGAAAGGGGCATAGAATGTACTGTTCCCTGGGAGATAACGCGGCAGTATGGTTGTAACCCTAGCTAAAAGCAAGCCGCGTCCCTTCGCGCAATAAACACAGTCATGAAATTAATACCAGTAACCTTAAAGTTCACATGCTCACAATGTACCAGTGTATTGTACACAAGCGAAATTCTTTCTCACGTATTGTTGGCCTGTCTCTCCGCCAAGTATATTTTTGATCTGGTTTCGAACCAAGACCAACGGTAACAGTAGAAGCACAAACAAGTACCAGCGTTGCCAACAAAAGTGAACCGGGGACTGACAGATTCAAAGTAATCAGGAATCTAATTTCACGGCCGATGCGTGGCGTATGTGCAGACATATTATGTGGCATGTTTGTAAACACCCAGAGACTTACTCCGTGCTTTATGTTGCTCGTATTTGCTTGTTTAACGTGCGGTCGTGAATGAACTATACCTAGGTTAGCATGAAATACACGCGCAGTATCCTCTTCAATCCCCCAGCACAAAGTTCTTTCCTTACCCTGTCCAGCATACTTAAGCGTGTACTGTGGAAGTTCTTACACAATAAATTGCTCTGTGAGCTTAGTTTAACTAACTTACTATCAGACTGTTGTAGAAATAAAACTGTCGATTTATGTTGCAGAGGTGCTGTGGATCGAATCTGGTCTAGGTTAGGGGAAAACTTTAAATTTGAAATGTGTTCTTATAATAGAACCAAATAGATGCACTAATTTCTCAAATTTATTTTTAGAATAAAACTCTACCTGTTTCGGACAGTTTCTCTGTCCATCATCAGGAGTTTTTCACTGCACACACAGCAAACCTATATGACATACCACTGCTGTGTGTACAGTGTAAATCTCCTAGTGATGGCAGAGGAACTGTCCTAAACACGTAGAGTTTTATTCCAAAAATAAATTTGAGAAGTTAGTGCATCTAGTTGGTTATATTATATGATTTTATCACGATGCACGATCACCTGAAAGTCAAATTTGAAACGTACTTTAAAACCACATTTCTGAACACTCGAGTCTTCATACGAGAACTAAACTTTTAATACAATGTAGGAAAGTACTCTTTTAGAAGCTTTCACAAAATTGCTAAATAGACCACTAGCTTCCTCTTGTCTGTCCTTCCGCATTGAACAACTTTTCACGAAACTTAATATTTTGTTTTTTTTTGACAAGCTGTCCAGAATGTTCAAGTTTCATTAAAATCGGACATCGTTAATGGGCACTATATATATATATATATAAACACATTTTCGATCATATATCGCTCAATTCTTCCTACTATGAAACGTGTCAGCGCACATTTCGGTCCTGCTTCTTTTTAAAGAATTCCAGGGTTCAAATATCGAACACAGACCAGCTGTTGTCACTTAGATTTCCGGGATTTTATTCCCGATCTACAGAAAAATTATAAAATAAAATTACCTGCTTTTAGACCGCGGAAGTCTCCCTCTGCACCGCTTCCAGTGCATTATAGACCAGTCATCCTAACATTCGACGCAACACATTCTGAATTAATGAGAATTTTTTCCAATGACCTGCAAGTAAAAAAAAAAAACTAATTTCAGTGTTGTACACGTATGGTTTGTACCTACGAATTGTGTCACATTTTCTTCAAACCATAATGGCTCCACTCGAAACACACTAACCATTCACGAACATCTTTCCAACTTATTACAAATTGTACAAAACACGAACTTTTAAAGTCATCGTTAAATACACCCTTAATGAATCGTTTTGTGAATTCCTATTTCAGCTGTTAATATCTGAGTAGCTATCCAAGAAATTTTTTATACTTAAGACCACGAGGGTCCATAACCTCGCAGGATAAAGGCGAGTAATCTGGCCGTTTGGGATTTCGGATTCGAATCTCGCAGACGGCATGGATATCTCTCTCTTCTGAATTGTTTGTTGTCAGGTGCAGGTATCTGCGACGGGCTGATCGCTAGTCCGGATGAGTCCTACCGAGTGTGGTAAGACTAACGGAGCGCGATCGTGAAACCTCGAGAGTGATGAGGCCGTTACCCTGTCGGGGCTGTCGCGCCATGAAAAAAATTCCACCACTAATTAATTCTTTCGTATATTCTACATTTTCATGCCACAATTTTTATATTCGTACTTTTGCAAGACACAGGTCTCGAATATGACAAGTCCAGACAAGTTTGTAGAAAATTTCAAAACTTTAATTACTGGAGAGACATTTGCCCACAAAAGGTGCAAAGGGTGTTTATTACCCGCCCATTTAAAAATAGGGAAAATAAAATTTTGATACTTTCTTTAAATTTTAATCGCTTCAAAGGACTTAAAGCAGACAGCAGCTCTTTTAATACATTAAAGCCCACACATTTTAATCAGAAATGTACTGTCACAAACCTCTCTGTGAGTCTTCTACACAAACATACATGTGACCCCATGGCTTGATAAACTTATCTTGTAGAAAATAAATCTGAATTAATAAAAATTTCACTTAAATATTTTTGGAAATAAAAATATTAAAAACCGTGTAAAGGGAAGAATTACTACGTACACGCCCCTCTCACTTAATGAAGCGAAACCCTTATCACACGGATCACATAAGCAACACCTCCGTAAACTATATTTGACGTAGTGTGGACCAGGTCTGCACTGAACGCACTGAATCCAATCATCCGTGTCTGTTGTCGTATAACACTACAGGCACCATTCACGACTCTATTTGCTATCACTCTTCCTGTTGAACCTAGATTTTTACATCGTAGTTGGAATTTTTTCACTTAGAACATTCAAAACAGTTTACCCGTACACGTACGTGGACAACAAAGATAGAGAAACACGTGCAGATTGCATTTTCAGAGACCTACGACTATTTGCTTAATTTCTCGTATTGTGGGTGCAGGAAAAATTTCATGAAAGGACTCTCACGATGCCGGTAATGTATCCTTATTTTTTTCTGATTGGCTGTCGACAGGAATGGGTAGCTCCTTTTTTCTGGCTGATCTATGATACAGTTTGGAGCAAACGCTGTTCGTGATATAGTTGCTTTGTGTCGATACAGACCAGTATATTGCGGATTTGAGACAGTAAGGGTGGGGGTAGCAGATGTTGAGCCGTGCGGTTTCCAGTCTCTCTTGCATGACTCTCGACCTATCTTCTGTGTGCCGGAAATACATAATACACACAGTTTAATGTTTACTGTTACAACACCAGTAACAACTTTATTATAACAAATACCCTTCTCGAAACATGAAAATGTAAGCTTGAAGTTTTTTTTTTTCCTTTTTTTTTAAATTCCGATGGCTGTATAACCCAAGACAACATTTTTCATTTCACACAAGACGCATGCTCTAAGTGCGAAATTAGAAAATAGTTTATACTAAAACATACCTACTAAAGAGCATTACATTCTGAGTCTATAGACACAAAAAAAAAGTTACTGACTGTACACAGAGAAAATACTATTGAATATTCAGGTCCTGAGGAGCACGTGGATATACAGACATTTTACGACTAACTGACTCTGAATAGAGAATAATGTTGTCACGGGCACGCAACATCACGAAAAGCAATAGCCACGAAGACGGAAACAAATTGGTTCACAATCCGCTCCACATTTTATCTAACCGTGAATTAGCTCGAAAGAATGCAGTCGGCACCCGCTTGGCCTTAATCCAAGAATTTACCCTAAGTATTATATGACACAGAACCATACTATGCGCCATTTTCATTTGTACAAAACAGTTTTCGTGTTGAATTATTCCACTGCTCAATCTCCCGCTTTTTCTCATTTTGTTTGAAAATGTCAACAATTTCTGTGCAAATCTGGCTTTCCCTAACTTCGTTACATGAGCCATCATCCTATCCGTTTTTATTCAGTCACTGTTACAAAGAATAGAGAAACGGTACTGACTTCAAAGATCTTGTCTCTTCCTTACCGCCTGTTAATTTATCTCCCTTTGGACCGAACATTTTCTCCAGACTAATGTCTTTTATTTTTTTTTTTACGAAAACAGAGAAACTTTCAAGCAGATAATATAGAGACAGAGTGCAGTTGCGAACTGATGGCAACATAGTCTACCCTTTGTCATATGTCAGTTGAACAATGAGAAGCAGACAGTTACAGAGGAGATCCATAGCATTCAAAGTATTTTCTTGTTTAACATTTGTATGGACATTTAAGAAGCAATTTCCGTAAAGTGAGTATGATGGACAGTGAGCAATGTGGCATGAAATTGCATCACACAACAAAAACTCGCCAAATAACTTCGGAAAAAAAAAAATTTTAGTTCGCGAGATTCATGACGGCGATGATTTAAGGTTACTGCCTTTGGGCCTGACGCCGTGAAATTTGGTATGTACCAAGCGGTGTCCCATTCCGTGACTGAGCGCCTTTCCTTGTAACTGTGGTATTGTTTTTCATGACACCGTATGGACTGATAGGTGGTTATCAATGTTGGTAAGAAACATACTGCCTCGGTATTCAGGAATAACGGTGGGGGCAGCAGGCAATCATTCACCTGGGAAGTCATCAGTATCTTGCCATACAAGCCCGTCTGGGATTCAAAATTGGTGATTTTGATACCGTTTCATAAAAACTTACAATGAAACTTTAATTTAGTTGCTAGTAACCACATTAAAGGTAGGGTGATAAATGGGACAGAGTTTTGTGTGATGCAATAATATTCGTTCCTTGCAGTTTGTTTTCCGGTCAAGTTTTGAAGAAAATGCTATACCAAAACATTTCAAGTAGCATACGTCTTGGCTGGAGTGCAACATTGCATTTTTCTTGAGAATGGTGGTGATACTAAATCCAATTTAACAAACTAAATTCAATTACGCTAGTATGCTATCAACTCTTTAAATCTGACAGTTTGTAAAACTATAACAGCGCGGTGAAAGATGGCGACAGACTCTTCATACCGATCTAAAAACAGCATTGCTAACAAACTCTTGCAGTACCAACAAATGCTCAGTTCTATTATGTGTTTCACCTCTAATTAGTTGCTAAATATTTCGGCTTAACTGCCATCATCACGGAGCTGACACCTATCTGTATAATATATTATGCACCGTCAATACACAACATACATCACACAAGATGCAATAATTACAATTAGGTGATATTTGGCTACAAGTTTCGGCCGTGACCGGCCATCTTCAGGCCAACTAAGAACAACAATTAAGGTACAGTAAAAATATTCCACGTTGTTGTTGCCATATACACAACACTATTAGTGTACGAACCATTGTGAGGCCTCAATACAGTGGGTGGAGGTTTAGTTTTATCATTTTACTATACTATTCCATTGTTTTAATCTTAAGTAAGAATTTTCATATTTTATCAACGTTTAATGTGAAAGAAATGGGATCCCACTGAGTAATACTTTTACTGTACCTTAATTTTTGTTCTTAGTTAGCTCGAAAGATGGCCGCTAACGGCCGAAACATGTAGCCAAATATCACCTAATTTTAATTATTGCATCTTGTTTGACGTATGTTGTTTATTGATGATGCATAATATTTTATACAGATTTGATAATATACAACGGGATGGCCTATTTCAAATTTAGAGCTGACACCTATATTGCTAAAACTGACTGTGGTGACACAGTTTGACAATGTTTAGCATATCAAATGTACAGGTAAATCTATAGTTAAAATGGATAGTATTTAAAATGTTACAATATGACGACATTTCATGTTCTAACATCTTAAATTTTAAAACGACAACATGTCTTTGGTTATAAAAAATAAAAAATGAAGTACAATAAAATAATAAGTGGCATGTAGCTGGTTTTTTATTCTTCAGTTATCACAATGATGCACGGTCCAATAAACATCAGATTTACTATTACCTTCTTTAGTATGACAAGTAACGTGGCCACGTTTGGGGTTCATGTGATAAGTAACACTACATTTTCCTGGTAGTCAGCGATGGGAATTTTGGTCCCTCTCAAACCCCTAGCTAGAACCAACTTACTCCTGCCTGTGCGCCACTGGCAACACGTCACATTTCCTTATCTGGAAGCCATCATCTCCATCAACACGACGTAGTGATAAAATTAATATGGCTGAAAATCAATATTTACTTAAGTAAAACGCTTCTACATTACACAGCCTTCTGATCTGATTACCGTCTCGCGAAAAACTAAACTTAGAATTTGCTACAACTTCCCTCTCATGTATACATTTCAGGCAAATATCCACATAACATGGGTTTATAAAAATATTACGCTATGTGCCTCCTGCAACTTCACACTCATTTCATTAAGGAGGGGGAAACATCTTCGTTCTTCTTTATTTTGTGTTTGTTTTTCCTGTATCCTGCTTCTAGGAGGTTTCCTCCCCTGACTGTGTTTCTAGCTACTCAAACTCAGCGGTTTCAGAGCAGATGACGTGGCGAAAATACTCCACCCCTCCCCTCCACCATATTCCAACGCTTGGTTGCTAGGTCAGCCAGCATTACCTGGCGTTAATATCACTTCAGCATACTTTTTTTTAGTGGGGTGGGTGATCCAGTGTGTTCTGACTAAAATTCTGCTCTTCATTTTTTCAAGTTAGAATCTGTGTGTTTCCTCCGATGGAAGGTTTTCCAGAGATACTCATAACAACAGAACAGATTTTCAAATTCTTAGCCCTGAAGTGCCAGCCCAAACTCAACTAAATTTATAGACCCATTTGGCCTATACGGCCCACGAGACACAGAGTCACTCTCCTTGCTAATCAAACAAGCAATTCGGTTAACGTATTTGGAATCAACAACAAATAATTTAGGAGTTTTGGCTGTTTTAAATACTCTTCAGGATGCCGCATTTCATAATCTTATATAATTAAATTGTCAATGGTTTGATAGTGCCTGAATAAAAACAACGCCCTACCCCATACCTACAGGCATGGCCAACATCGATTTGTTATAGGACAGGAATGGAAGACAATTTCCGGGACTGTTTTCTCAGAATATATTTAAAATGCCTACCAAATGAAGGCTCGGATATATCGTTACCATGAGGTAATTAAACCAAACAAATATTTAAATACAAAGGATTAAAATAATTATCATTTCTAGGTGTTGAATGAAATAAATTAATTTGACATTCGGAAGAAAGTACATCGTGACATATTCTCATAATAAAAGCCAACGAGATGCACTATTTCTCAACGTTACTTGGTACAGAAGTCTACATGTTTCGCACAGATTTACTGTCTATCATCAGGAGTCCTAATACTCTATTCACAGAACAGGTATTTGTCATACTAGTTATGTTGCCGTCTGCTAGCGAGGTCAGGATGACCTCGTTAGCAGATGGCAACATAACATGTACGATAAATACCTATTGCTACGAATAGAGTATTAAGACTCCTGATGATAGACAGTAAATCTGTCCGAAACATGTAGACTTCTTTACCAAACAAAGTTGGGAAATAATGTATCTCTTTGGCTTTTCTTATAGGAATACGAAATAAATTCGACTATATAAAATAAGATAAACACTGGAAATGACTTCGGAATATTTCATTTCCTAAGTTTTCTGAATTACTGAATATACTTAAGAACAAAACGTGTCTGAGATGGCTGAGTTACCTAAAATTACAAGAAGAAGGGATTTCCTAATTTTCTGAATTACTGAACATGCCAAGAATAAAGCTTTCCGAATTTCCCGAGTTAATGAATATACCCAGAGAAAAGATTTCTCCTAGTTTCCTGAATTTTTGAACAAACCAGACCCAAACAGGTGAAGATGCGAGTGCTGTCACAATGTGCTGTTTGTAAAATAATCTAGTGATGTATTTTAATTTGTTGTTTTACTTATTTCTCCACAGCTTCACTAAAAACCTAACTGTACCGTAAAACTCAGAACGTTCTACCTTAAGTAATAACCATTCTCTCGAACAGTCTAAGTTTTTGTTCACACCTTCCCTTACATTTAGAGTTCACACTTCACGTACAGGACTACACAAAATAAGAGGCAACAGTATTGATTTGTATACTACGATCTTCAAATTGGTAACATTTCGACAAATATAAGTTTTCTCTAGTTTCTGGCCAGTTCATTTTTCAGTCCCTTTCGATGGCCTAGGCGTCGATGGCGGGCAATATTAAAATGGATCTTCACGAAATAGAGTTGGAGGGTGACTATATTTGGCTCAGGACAGCGACGGTTAGCGGACTCATTGTTATGCAGTGACGAACCTTCAGGTGTCACAACATGCGGACAATTCCTTGGCTAGCTGAAGACCTATCTGCTTTTCAAGAAGGATTCTGCTACAAAGAATTATTTCGTTAGTTACAGTTATAGGTTAAGATACACGTGTCTGTGTACACGTGTGGTAATAATTCTTCCACACAAATGGGGAGAATGTATGCTAAGGGTGTGTGAGGAAAACGCAATGAGGATAAAAAAATGTGATGAAAGGTGGGGAACAGAGTCATAATAAAACGCATCACAATACTTGATTTTTGCCTAATAAGAATGGGGTAATTAACTCAGAATAAACCGAAATGGGTGAAACATATAGCACGTAGGAAGAAACGTGAGATACAAACAAATTTGATAATAAATATTCAAAGAAGAAATCGCTTAAAAGCATAGTTCTGCATGTAAAAAAATTAATAAAAAATATACATTAAAGATACGCGGCGTAAAAGACATTAACTTTTTTCAAACTTTCTGCAATGGCATCTAATGTGGGAGTTGCAAACACGTTCAGTCTTGGTATAATGAATGATTTTTTAGCTGCCGACATTATGCAGTGAAGAAGGTTAAGATCAGTAAATTATTGCGATGGATTTGAAAGGAATCCTTCGTGGCATGACATAATGTCAAATCTCATTTTTCTGTGGGAAGTGAGGAAAACTGCGCCATATGTCAGTTACGACAGCCGCTCTTGGCCCCGTCTTCTAAACCCACCTTCTTCTAAATCCGATGCAACAGTCCACCTGGACAACTGCAGTGTTTCATGTACGGTTTTCATGAAAACGATAACAAATCCCTTGAGCTCGTTATTCACCTGAGTCACTCTAACGTAATGACGGAAATCCCCTGACAACTCGTTATTCACTTCGTTAGTTAGTCCGTTACTCTTTCAATCCCCTAGTTAATTAGCGTGTTTGTCATTTTATCAAACGAGCGATTATCTTGGCATTCAATCGAGGAACCTTGCTTAAGCTAAGTGCATATTTTATGGTGTAGTGTGTTTGCTGACTACGAACTTGCAAGACAATTAGGCGACTTGTTATAAAGTTAGCAACAGAATGCGTTTAAGTCTCATTCTACTGCTGGAACTGATGGAACACTTCAAGATAAATGGTTGCAGGTTAGTAATCAAGTAAATGAATACACTAACACACGTACACACGTACAAACACACTCACTAATAATGTTTGTGTTAATTTATCTGAGACAAGATTAATTTACCGACGTACTGGGTTTCCACCAATGTTTACGTAACGCCTTACACGCTGCAAAATCGATATTAATCAAAGTTATGAGATGGAATAAAGCAGAAATATCCTGCTTGTGTGGAAAAATGCATTTTATAGGCCTAATTCCGACGACACTGATTACTTCTTGCTATCATTCACTTTAGAAATGCTGCACCCGATAAAAATAGCAGTATCAAGATAAAATACATTTATTCCTGTGCCTAGACTACAACAAACACAATGTTTTCACATCACACAGGCGGACTGAAATCCAGCTCTCAGAATTCTAATTCAAAGTTAAATGGTCAATTACAACCTCCAGCCTTTCCTACTCTGAGGCAAGAAATCCATTAACACATCGATTAACGGACCCTGTGGGTTGGAAACGTACAGTAAATCCCGTTCTTTTCTCTGAAGTCTAACGCGTGTTCAGAAATTTAAAATACAAGGTGGTTCAAATATGACCGGGACTGATGTAGCCAGATTTACACACAAACATTCCCGGTCATATTTGAACCACCTTGTACATGAAATGATTTATCTCAGTAATTAACCAAATTGATTCACAACATTTTTGTTTTACAATAAGTTTATTTCATGCCTCTACATGTTTAGAGCACATGTGCTCATCATCAGGAGGTCAAAATTTCATTACACAGCCTCTGATATCATCACACCTCGTGCACCAGACGGTCACCTATAGGTTTGATGATACCAGAGGCTGTGTAATGCAATTTTGACCTCCTGATGATGAGCATATGGGCTCGAAACATGTAGAGGCATGAAATAAACTTATTGTAAATCAAAACTTTTGCGCATCAAATTGGTTAATTACTGAGATAAATATACTGAGATGCTTGGTCAGCAAAACGTCAAAACATTAAATGGGTTTACTTATGGTTTCGTATGAGGACTAAATTTTATTCTCTTGCAGTACAAAAGAAAGACATATTTTATGGCGAGTGTTTTAATAGAGATTATTTTAAGGCGCCGCTTGATTATGTAATCGATAATATACGAATTAATGAATACGAAACATTGGTGGAATGACATTGGCAGAGGAAAACTGTGTACTGGGAGAAAAGAGTCTCGAAGTCACTGGCCCAGTGATTGAGAATGGCTCAATCTAAGGAGCCAACCAAGTTAGGTGCTTCTTTGCCTGAAGACTGAAACAAACCTGACTTCCGAAATGTCTTGTTTTTATTTTAATTTAGACGAAGGACGAAGTTCCAAAAAGGAGACTGTGTCAGTTAGGCATACGCCATTTCAAAAGCCCTACAGTTTTTAACTAAAATATTAATCTATCCGATAATTCATCTATGTTTAATAAATTCTGGTTTAATGTAAAACTCCCTGAGGATCATCTGAAAATCGAAGCATGTCAGAGTATTGGTGGATTTGATGTGACAGTATATATGCTAATACTTATGCATTTGTTGGTATTATCTTTTAATAATTCTCAAATAACTCTCTGCGCCATGCAGTAGATTACTCAATTCGTCAGTAGATTTTCAGCCATCGTTTCCGTCGTTACGGCTGAGTCCGTCCGATGTAATGCATCTACATATATCGTCCATCTGTAATTAACAAAACAATTCATTTAAGGGCTTCCGTTTCTTTTTCACAATGTTATTTGAGCAACCAAGATTAATTGAAATGCTATACAGTGATGACGACAAGATGGAAGTCTTTGATGTGAGTGAAAATTTGTATTCATTGAGCGGGTAAGCTTCAATGAAATGTAGAGTGGTGATACTAAATTAGAAGCCTTTGATGCTATTGACAGTATGTGGTTTATGTTGATAATAAACATGGTCCCATTTTATATCCCTTGATTCCACTCAAATTTTTATTGACGTTAGGTGCAATTAAAGAAATATGCCTGCATATGCAAAAGCCACTAGAGAGAACAGACATTTCTTTCTTCAAAGCATTGATACTCCAAATTCAATGGTTAGTTTCACAACTCCAACAATTTAACGCTGAAGTTTTAATAGGCTTTGTGCTGGTATATAATAATTCTCTAAATTTCGCGTTAATCAAGGATTCATTAAATGAATATTGCCTTTCAGTCCTTCCAGTTTTTGAGGTGTTATTGTCAGACAATTGACAATATCCAGAGTAATATTTCTATAGTAAATTTCACTCCACCTGAGGATTTACTGAAAGATCTACCTTAGCAATTAAATATTTTTGGCTTCCAATTAACGCAAATTAGAATAACCATAAAAATATTCTCCAAGTGGAATACCCCCACATGTTTAACGACAGCCAATCTGTATATGAACTAAACATTCAGTCATGTTATCGTGGTTATATATGCCACTTCGGAAAATTCAATTTTACACACTGGGAATTTCCTTTTCTTAAAATTACTAACACATTACACACATCTACCCATCCTGAGCTGATTTCAAAAATATTTATCATGCTTTGGGAGAGATGCAGATAGAATATTCCGATAATAATGATACTTTCATTCCACACAAGACATCGTGAACCTAATTCCATGATTGATTGTGCTGTTTACAAACAAGTCTGTTTCTAAATTGGCATCATCAAACGATGTGGATTACTAAATCGCCCCTACTCAAATATTGCAAAAAGAAGAATAACAGCGCATTTGCAATCTGTGTTTACTTTACTTGCAATCAACACACGACCAGAACATACCAAGTATTCTTTTCCACAGTTGCTCCTAAACCGAAGGTGTTCTTTTCCGTACGAAGAACTCGACTCATTTTTGTTGTATATTTAACGGTACTGTAGCTGTGAAGGTACAAACTTCAGTTAGATACATAGTTCCAGAACCCTGCGAATCGGTGTGCAATGATGCTTCAGGTGTGCAACTTCCGAGTCTCTGAATTATTAACGACGTTTCTCTACTGCAGCGGCCACGTTCGGGCATTTTATTCAGAATGTACCTAGTATAATTGTCCGTGAATTTACTGTTTGTCAAAGCAATGATATACGCCATCTTAAGTTCCATCTACTGGCGGACCCAAGACTACTATTTCGGAATAGTTCGTAACCTTTTCCTTCCAAATAATTACCTGTTCTCAGTTACCGACTCTTTCGATTTATTCCAGACAGCAGAGACGCTGTGTTCTAGATTACGTCAGAAGAACCATGAATCAGTAGTTAAATCAGTAAGTCAGTGTGTCTATAATTTCGGAATATTTTGGACTGTATCCCTGTGTATTCAAACAGGCAGACTAGTCTACAGCATACAACAATTATCTGTGACAAAAAAACTGATTTATTACACAGACATACTTCCATTCTTAAAATACATACATTAAGGCCTATGGAAAGTGTTACCTCAGTTGTGAATGGGCGAGAACTTTGGTCTGGCACGCCAATTGCACAACATAAACTGGTGGTGTTCTTAGACGGTGTGCTGAAGAAAACATCTGGGCCTCAGAGGGTGGATATAATAGAAGATTAAACAGAGAGGCATACTGAGGGGCTTCAACATTTGTACTCATTACTGAATAATATTAGGGTTGTATAGTCGGGGAATATGGCAGATGTGAGTGGAAGAGAAATGCATACAGGGTTTGGAGAGGAAAGGTAAAGTAAGTAGCTCACCTCGAATAGCCAGGCATGGATGGAAGGATAATATTAAAATGTATTTTAAGAAAATGAGATTGCCTGGCATGGACTGGAATCATGTAACCTAGGACATACAGCAGTGGAACACTGAACACGGTAACGAACGTGTGTGCTGTTGTGAACTAACACAGCGCCCTCAAGTTTACTTAAGTTATACTTTTTATATTTGTTAAAATCTGAAAATAGTATTTGTTTAAACTCTTAACACAAAAGCCTAGCTATACACTTGTAAAATATTATGGCAGAGTAATCAAAGGCCCTTTGCTTGGCCCTTCCGTTCTGATCTCAGTTCAAATTCTTGTCGATAGATAAGTACTGTAAATACAAGACGTGACGTTTTCACAATTAAAAAAAAATGTATGAAGCCACATCTACATTTACCCAAGACATGTTGGGCGCAAATCGTCATAAATGGTTTAGACTTGGAGATGCAGCTTTCCTGTAATGTTACAGCATCCATCAAAGCAGCTGCGATGTGGATGAGAACATAATTTTGACAGTGGTGCAGCACAACTCTGTTCTTATTGTAATTCCAAAGTATCTCCGGTCTACAGTACATTACCTATTGACGAATGGTCGAGGGTGGAGTGTGCAATCGTGTGCAATTTAACTCATACACGAATGGTAGCAGAATACTGTAAATATATCTCCACATATGAATCAACGGAAAATGTAGTAGTGAGACAAAATTTGGGACAGTAAACCGCTATCATTCTGTTCTACATCTGAACCTTTTGGTAGGGAAAATCATAAACTGAGTGCTGTATGTTGGTTTCCACATGAATGATGAACTAGCACCAGAAGCGACTATAGGCCTATACATCAGTTGGTAACCATAGAGACACCGTGTTTCAGAGCAGCACCGGTATATATAATTTCCTCTCAGCTTTGTTTCCACAACAGCTTCCAGTGGCTTTCAACATCAGTACTTTTCGTTCACGGTCGTGATCACACGCAAGATATTCATATACGTTTATGAATTATCACACATTGGCGCGGAAAGTTAGAACTCTAACACATTATTAAAGTTTTGCTGAATGAATAAAGATCCACCACATCAAAAGTGTTGTATTCAGACTGCTATCTTCAAAGAGCGCAACTTCATACAGAGAATTGTATTAAGTGCATATTAACAGTAAGCAGAGAATCTCTGTAAAGAGATGTGGAGGAGTAACAGACGTTTCTTTAGTGAGCAGCCGCAGTTTAATATTACATGACTCAAGGAAAAATTAAATTGAGATAGGGAATATAGGTACATCGCAAATTCAGAAGCGTTCAGATATTTACATCCTGCATACTTTTCGGAGGGGGAAAAAATTTAATCCACTAGACTAGTAATTTGTGTGTACTTCTAGAAAGAAAGCAAATTGGGCAGCTTTTAGACGCAAATAATTTCCGAGGACCGAATAACAGAACAGATGGAGAGGTTTATTAAGACCCGGAACACAAACAAAACAGAATTTTTAGGAAAGCTTAAAGGAGAAAGAATAACGTAGGCTGAGGTTCATCGCCATTTGTATGTAGCTATGGGAGGAAGTGACGACAGCAGATGTGTGCGGAATGAGGAAAGGGAATGATCAGCAGAATATAGGTCTATGTTCTAAATTGCCAGACGGAGGAAGAATGAAAGACACATAATGATTAATTAATCAATAAAATAACAAAGATAGTAAATTAATCAATAAAATAACAAAGATAATAAATTAAGCAATAAAATAACAAAGATAGTAAATTAATCAATAAAATAACAAAGACAGTAAATTAATCAATAAAATAACAAAGATAGTAAATTAAACAATAAAATAACAAAGACAGTAAATTAATCAATAAAATAACAAAGACAGTAAATTAATCAATAAAATAACAAAGATAGTAAATTAATCAATAAAATAACAAAGACAGTAAATTAATCAATAAAATAACAAAGACAGTAAATTAATCAATAAAATAACAAAGATAGTAAATTAATCAATAAAATTTCAAAGATAGTAAATTAATCAATAAAATAACAAAGATAGTAAATTAATCAATAAAATAACAAAGATAGTAAATTAATCAATAAAATAACAAAGATAGTAAATTAATCAATAAAATAACAAGGATAGTAAATTAATCAATAAAATAACAAGGATAGTAAATTAATCAATAAAATAACAAAGATAGTAAATTAACCAATAAAATAACAAGGATAGTAAATTAATCAATAAAATAACAAGGATAGTAAACTAATCAATAAAATAACAAAGATAGTAAATTAATCAATAAAATAACAAAGATAGTAAATAAATCAATAAAATAACAAAGATAATAAATTAACCAATAAAATAACAAAGATAGTAAATTAATCAA
>Ga0123355_10004270_pt1 | contig 20761 bp, 18 predicted proteins | sample TergutEmb28metaG_3_FD_89872 | JGI IMG/M metagenome (GOLD analysis project Ga0123355, IMG submission 89872) | Embiratermes neotenicus P1 segment gut microbial communities from Petit-Saut dam, French Guiana - Emb289 P1 | ecosystem: Host-associated > Arthropoda: Insects > Digestive system > Gut ...
CATTACCACCAATTGCATCTTTGACGGGAGCATAGGCAGAGATTCCATGTTCCAAGTTTTGTATTCCTTGTTATATATTTCAGGGTCAGCGAGTGTGACAAGGTGCCCAAGTGCCCAAGTGACGATATAGCGAGAGCCTATCATGCACCCTTCGCCGTTTTGACGGCAACCCAATACTCTTGCAATATCCTTTGCGACTGACGGCTTTTCCGCCAACACCAATGATTTGGACATAATAATTATTCTCCTCGCTTAATGTAAAATTATGAGACAAGGGGACAGAGACCTTGTCTTACGCCACCTTGCCCTCATAAGCCGCGAGGGTGCCGTCGCAGACGGCGGGTGTTTTGTTAAAAAGCTTGCAATTTCAGGCGTTTCCGGGACGCTGAGGACAGCGTCCCCTACGAGTCACGTTGTGTGTTGATTATCCGACATGTGGGTTAACGCAGTTCGCCCCTACGTTATGCGCCAAACATTCCCATTTTTGTATCTGTGATGATGACATCAACAGCACCTGCTGTTTTTTCTATGATGCTCTTTTGCAGAGCGAGAAGCTCTTCGGACGGAAGTGTAAAATCAACGATGACATCTGCGCCAAAATCTTCGCTCGTTATCATGGCATCTGAGGCGGTAAGCAGACGCTTTATATTTTCATATTGCGGATATGGTAAGACAGTCTCGCAAAGCGCAAGCTCACGCATCACGCCTATACCGGCAGCTTCAAGTCCCAATGAACCGCATCGGGCATAAGCTCTGACGAGACCGCCGCCGCCGAGCATGATGCCGCCGAAATAGCGGGTTGCGACAGCACAAAAGTCATAAATATCCTGTCTTTGAAAGGCTTCCAGAAGCGGCATACCTGCCGTGCCGGACGGTTCGCCGTCGTCGCTGAATCTACAAATGTTGCCTGTTTTTAAGCGGTAGGCAAAGACATTGTGATTAGCGTCACGGTGTTTCTTCCGAATTAAGTCAAGAAAAGCGAGAGCTTCGTCCTCGGTTGAGACAGGAGAGACATAGCAGATGAATCTGCTCTTTTTTTCTGTAAACTCCGCTTCCGCTGCGCGAAGCGGCATTTTGTATTGGTTCAAAATATGGCCTCTTTTTGATGATTATTTATCTAAACTATTTGTTCGTTGCACTGTTTTCTCGTTGATGTCGGGAATAGTGCCGTCTGATGCAAACATATCAATGATCTCGGCGGCAAACATGTGGTCAAAATCGTCCGGGATTATTATTTCTTTTGTCAAAAAGCCGCTTTGTCGTTGTGGCGTTTTCGAGTGCCTCATAGCCAATAGCCCCCTATTCAATAAGCGAAGAGATAGCCTAAGTTTAGCGTGTTTGTCCGCTATTGTAAAGGGACAAAATTGGGAAACAGGGGTAACAGGGCGAAATTACGTGCGAAAAATTACACTTTTTTACCCATGTTTATTGACAACAAGTTGTGTTTGTTGTACACTCCACTTTAATAGCCCCAAGCAATTATTGAATCCTTGCAGCACAAGATTTGTAAGGAGATAATTCCTTATAATAAGGAAAAGTAAATGAATGAGTAAAATGAATGTAATTAACGCACTAAAATATTGGAACTTAGAGAGCGAGTCGGTCGAACATATTTATACGTCTGTGCACAATTCATCTTGGAAAATTGGCGATAAATATGTATTGCAGCAGCAACTAAAGCCAAATGCAGAAAGATTGTCCGGAAAGATACATCTTGCTAATTTGCTTGCAAAGGAAAGCATTCCGACTGTAAAATACATAAAAACAACATCCGGCGAATGGACTTCGCCGGATGGAGCATATTCTTTGATGGAAAAGCTAAAAGGTGAGCATATAGATTTTTATGAATCACCCGAGATGATGCATGAGTTAGGTTGTGGGTTAGCGCAGTTGCATTTAGTATTATCAAAAGTGGAATCGGAGCTGCAATTTAGCGACTATGATTTTCTTGCTGAGTGGAATAGCTACACCAAGTCGGGACTTGTTGGTGTTTCCGATGAAATTTTGGAGCGGGTGGAAGAAAAAATCTTAGAAATATATTGGAACCTTCCCAGAAGTCCAATTCACAGGGATGTTCATTCAGAAAATGTTCTGTTTGAAGATGAAAAAATCAGCGGGTGGTTGGATTTTGACTTGAACCGGAAAGATGCACGTATTTTTGATATTGCGTATATTCTTGCAGGACTATTGGTAGGGCGGATCAACGACCCGGCAATGCTTGAAATTTGGGGAATAATTCGTAACAACTTATTGGACGGCTATAACGAAGTCAGCCAATTGACGACAGAAGAAATTGAAGTGTTGCCATTTTTGTTGATAGTAATTGAGTTGCTATTTGTGACTTATTTCAACAACATGGACAACCCTACCGGACGTGATGATGCACACGCATTAGCGATGTGGCTGTGGGATAGTGTGAAATGTTAACTTAAAGCAATGAGTATGCTTTAAAATATTTTAAACAACAAAAAAATAGGGAGAAACTAAACTATGGGAAGAACAGTAAACAAAAGGGTTAAGAGATTTATTGCGCTTGCACTTACGGCAGTGCTTGTCATGGCATTTGTGCCAATGACTGTGTCGGCTTCCGCGGGAATAGGGTATGTGGAAAGTATACAATTTACTAACGCGACCCATCATGCGGTTGATATATGGGAAGATATTCCACAAACTCCGGAGCATCATATGGTGAGCCATATGGCAGGTTCAATTGTATCATTTGCTAACGCACCAACCACACTGACAATAAGGGGCGAGATATCGTTGGAGGGGGTACATTATGAGGACTGGGGATATTCCAGCGAGGTTGAATTTATTAACTCCACACTTCTTAATCAGCTTATCCTACCGGATGGCATGACGCTTATGGATTATCTAAAACCATCGTATGCAGCATGGAGTAATATAGAGGATCTTTTTGACAGGCTAGATTCCATAACACACAGACCGGTACATTTCAACAATTTGCGGAACGATGGCTCAACAGTATTGCCGGGTGCCACTGTCACTTTGCAAGAGGGAATCTATGTTTTCCGCTTGAGTTTATTTTCTTCGATAGTTAATATTTTGGTTGTTGGTAATGCAGATACAAGTGTTTTAAGTGTATATTCCGGAGTCGCAACACCGCCGACAACCCCGACGACGCCGGTAACACTTCCGGCACAACCGCCTATCAGTGTTTTATTAGACGGCACACCGCTAACATTCGATGTACCGCCACAAACTATGGATGGTAGAACAATGGTGCCGATGCGTGCGATATTCGAAGCTTTGGGCGCAGAAGTAGATTGGGATGCTGCGACTCAAACTGCAACAGGTACAAAAGACGGAACTGTAGTAGTTTTGCAAATTGGCAGCACATCGCCGACGGTTAACGGAAGCGTCGTAACCATAGACGCACCGGGCGTTGTTATTGATGGCAGAACATTAGTTCCGCTCAGATTCGTTGCCGAAAGTTTTGGTGTAGATGTCGATTGGGATGGTGAAACAAGAACAATCACGATAACATCATAAGACAAGGAACAAGTTTATTAAGCTGTGGAACGCTGAGGGCAGCATTCCCTACAGGGTAAAACAAAAATTATACTCTCAGCAATTCAATACACAACAAAATCGAGCCGATAGTCGTCAAGTGGTGACTATCGGCTCGATTGCAAGCACTCCCTCAGTCAGCATTCGCTGACTGCGCCCTCGGAGATGGAGCTAATTCTTTTTAAAGAAACATCTCAGACGCAAGCGCAAATGCTTCACGGAAAAAGTAAAGCACACGGAGACGAGAGCTTGGCGTTGCCGCAGCTACGCCGACGGCATCCAGTCCGGCGTTTTCTGCAATAAGCGTCGCCCTGTAAAGATGAAACTCGCTTGATACAATAGCGACAGTCATATTATCGACATCCATGCCCCGGTCTTTCATGAGCTGGCGGGAAAATGCGATATTTTCATATGTATTCGTTGAAGCATCTTCTCTCCAAATTAAATTCTCGTCAACCCCCATTGTGCGCAGATACCGGAACATAGCCTCGGCCTCGCTGATTGATTGCCCCTCGCCCAGACCGCCGGAAACAATAACAGGCACATTCTCCCTTGTTTCGAGATATGCGATGGCAGCGTCTAATCGTCCGCGCAGAATTATACTTGGCGAATCGTCGCGGCGCAGCCCTGCACCCAAGACGATAATCGCATCGACATCAGCTTCTTGAGTGCGAGCAGCTGAAATTATAAGCCCCTGAAAAACAAGAAACACCGAAAACCCTGCAACGAGAAATATTATGTAACATCGGCGCAGTATTTTAGCAAGCCGCGCAAATCTGTCAGCAGCGCCAAGCGTCCACAGTGATAAAAATATTAGCAGAAGCACAGACGAGCCAAGCAGCAAGAAAAAAATGATATGCATATCGGGTACGCGGGCTCGCATCATTGAAAAGGATATCCCGCCGGCGATTGCTGCTATTACTGCAAATGCAAGAGTAATGATCAGACGGCGTCTTAGAATGCTATTGTTTATATTTGCGAATTTCATAAAGTCCTCCCCGGTAAAATCACGTATCGGAGAGATTGTATCGGCGGAAAGCATCATAAATGTTTCATACATTATGCGTATTGTGGTATACTATCACATCTAATCTAATCGAATGCGATGTACTTAATGTCAGAAAAGATCAACAAGGGGAAAAAGAGATGAAAATTGCGTTTATAGGCGGAGGAAATATGGCAAAGGCTATGATTACAGGGATTATAAGCAGTGGTCTATTGCCCGGAGAAAATATAATAGTATCGGATTGTGATGCATCAAAAGCGGATACGACGGATAATCAAACGGCGGTTGATTTTGCGGATTATATATTTTTAACCGTTAAACCGCAGCATTATGACAGCGTGATTGCGGAGCTTGTCCGAACGGAAAATAAAGTTTTCATAACGGTTGCGCCGGGAATTAAGTCTACCTGCATGAGCGGAAAAGTTATAAGGACAATGCCCAACACGCCCGCACTTGTAGGAGAGGGTGTTACGGCGGTGTGCCGTGGCAAGGGTGTGACGGATGATGAATTTGAATTTGTCAAAAAGCTTTTGTCGAGCTTTTCGGCGGTTCATGAATTTAGTGAGCCGCAAATGGACGATGTTGTTGCGCTATCCGGAAGCAGCCCTGCTTACGTGTATATGTTCATCGAAGCGATGGCAAATTACAGTGCAAAATGTGGGATAGACTTCGATGTTGCACTAAAGATGGCAGCACAGACCTTGCGCGGAGCTGCCAAAATGGTTTTAGAAAGCGATGAATCGCCCTCAGTGCTTTGCGATAGAGTTTGTTCTAAAGGCGGCACGACCATAAAGGCAGTTGAGAAGCTTCAAGAATTAGATTTTTCAGATGTTATCGAGCAGGCAATGGACGCATGTACCAAGCGGGTCAAAGAGTTAGCAGCGCAATAGGTGACGGTCAAAGCTTTAGCTGATGGGGTTCGAGCCCATCAGCTTTAGTTATATTACACAAATTATGAAGAGAATGTCAGTCATAAGTCACAAAAGTTAAGTGCATTTTACCTTGACCAATCAAGTGCGAATATATAGTATGCTAAAGGACATGAATGGAGTAACAGATATTACAACAGACAAACCGGGAGGTCACAAGTATGAAACCAAAACAATTTACTAGTTTAGCATATAGCTCTTTAGATGAATTCGTATACGGATATTGCCCGAATCCTGTTACATGCAAAAATGGCATGGTAATAGGCGGCGGAACGGTATATCCGGAAATCAATTTTACACTTCCGAATATGCAAGTAACAAATGAGTCGCTGATGGAAGTTCTCGACACATATCACGAGATTATTTCAGGTGTGCTTCAAAAAGCTCATGAACTGCACGTTCCCGGCTTGGTTGTAGAATATGAAACACTCCCGGAATTTACATACAATCCCACATGGGGAATTCAAGTACATAGGATTTTGCGCGACACCATGAAAGAATTTGAAGTCAAACATGGGCTTAAAAGTGCGCTCAGAATGACACCGAATGATGTCCGTGAATTCAATCGTCCGCCGATTATGCGCAGCGGCCGCTATTTTAACAATATGCTTGAAGTATTTGACACGACAGCAAAAGACGGCGCGGATATCTTGTCGATCGAATCAACCGGCGGTAAAGAGATCAATGACGAAGCGATCATAAATGTTGATCTGAGAACATCAATCTTTGCCCTGGGTGTGTTGGGTGCAAGAGATATGGCGTTTTTATGGCAGCATATTTCGAACATAGCCCGCGCAAACGGCGTAATTTCAGGCGGAGACTCAGCATGTGGCTTTGCAAATACGGCGATGGTTTTGGCGGAAAGAAACTATATCCCCAAGATTTACGCAGCTGTAATGCGCGCCCTCGTTACGCCGAGAGCTCTTGTGGCTCTTGAATATGGCGCGGTAGGGCCAAGCAAGGACTGTGCATATGAAAACCTATATCTGAAAGCCATTACCGGCACGCCCATTTCGATGGAGGGCAAAACTGCTGCTTGCGCACACTTCTCGCCGATAGGCAACATTGCCGGGGCAGTGACCGACCTGTGGAGTAATGAATCTGTTCAGCAAATAAAGCTTCTGTCCGGATATGCACCGGAAGTATCAATGGAAATGCTTGCCTATGACTGCCGCCTTATGAACAAAGCAACTGAAAAAGGCTCAAGGCTTCTGATGCGCGACTTGATGGTAGAGTCTGATTGTTATCTCGATCCGCAAGCATATATCATGCGCCCGGATGTTGCGTTTAAGATTGCTGAAGAAATCGTAAAGACTCCTGACGCATTCTCAAGAACACTAAATACAGCCAGACTTGCTCTCGAAATCCTAAATGATGCCGTCAACGCAAAGGAACTGACACTGGATGAAAAAGAGTACAAGTGGATCGACATAATGCGCGACCAAATTGACGAAATCCCGGAAGATGAAGAAAAATTCACCGCCGAGATGAGTCAGGAAATAGACAAGGATAAATTTATTCCGGAAGAATATGGCCTGTAATTAAGAGATGTTTTCCGGAGTGAACATGTGGCAGCAGCCGCAGATACACATAGAATAGTAAATGGGGATGTGCAAAACATCCCCATTTACCATTCTGTCGTTTTGTAGGGTGCGTCGCCTCGGCGCACCGCTAAATTTGCCGGAAGACTTCTACGCCAACCAGAGACGGGATTCGAGCGCATTGAGCTCGGCGGCCAGCTCTTTCGGAAGCTTATCGCCAAACTGAGCATAGAACTCTTTGACCGGCGGGATTATTTCTTTCCAATAAACACTGTTTACAGAAAGAATCGCTCTAAGAGCTTCGATATTAAATCTCAAGCCCGGATGGATGTAGTAATCTATTTCATCAATGTCGATATCCCTTGAGCTTGGAGTATAACCAACAGCAGTCTCTCTGCCATCGACTTCACCCTTACAGCGCCTTATAATCCACTCGATTACGCGGAAGTTTTCACCATATCCGGGCCAAATGAAGTTACCGCCATCGTCAAGACGGAACCAGTTGACATTGAATATGAGTGGAGGATTCGTAAGTTTTTTACCCATGTCGAGCCAGTGACGCCAGTAGTCAGCCATATTATATCCGCAGAACGGAAGCATCGCAAATGGATCATGCCTGAGTACGCCGGTTGCGCCGGTTGCCGCCGCGGTTGTTTCTGATGCCATTATTGAGCCGACAAACACGCCATGCTGCCAGTCGCGTGACTGATAAACGAGCGGGGCGACCTTGGCTCTGCGTCCGCCGAAAATAATTGCAGAAATCGGCACACCCTCCGGGTCTTCCCAATTCGAGGAAATGCAAGGACAGTTTCTTGCAGGAGATGTAAAGCGGGCATTAGGATGAGCACCGGGCTCGCCTGATGATGGATCCCAGGGATTACCTTTCCAGTCAAGTGCGCCTTGAGGCGGATTTTTGTCAAGCCCCTCCCACCAAACGGTATTTTCTTTTGTAAGTACGACATTTGTAAAGATAGTGTCTTTCATCGTACTTGCAACAGCATTCGGATTTGATTTCATATTCGTACCGGGGGCAACGCCGAAGAAGCCGTTTTCGGGATTTATCGCCCAGAGCCGTCCGTCTTCGCCGATACGCAGCCATGCGATATCGTCGCCGACAGTCCAGACTTTATAGCCCTTTTTCTGGTAGAGCTCCGGCGGTATAAGCATTGCTAAGTTTGTCTTTCCGCAAGCGGATGGGAAAGCACCGGCGATGTAAGACACTTCGCCTTGGGGATTTTCGATGCCGAGAATCAGCATATGCTCAGCAAGCCAGCCCTCATTTTTGCCCTGATATGAAGCCATGCGCAGTGCAAAACATTTTTTGCCGAGCAGCACATTACCGCCGTAGCCGGAGTTCATGCTCCAGATGGCATTATCTTCCGGGAAGTGCAGGATATAACGTCTGCGGGCATCCAGTTCACATTTGCTGTGCATACCGCGCACAAAGTCATTAGAGTCACCGAGCATGTCCATCACGCGAGAGCCAATGCGGGTCATAATGTCCATATTTAAGACAACATAGATAGAGTCAGTCAGCTCTATACCGACCTTTGCAAAGGGAGAGCCAATCGGGCCCATTGAAAATGGGATGACATACATAGTACGGCCCTGCATGGAATTTTTGAAAATACTTTTTGCCATAGCATAAGCATCTTCGGGGGCCATCCAGTTATTGTTAGGGCCTGCATCTGTCTCTTCTTTACAGCAAATATAAGTCCTGTCCTCAACGCGGGCGACATCGTCAACCGCTGAGCGGTGATAGTAACATCCGGGGAGCTTTTCTTGGTCGAGCTTAATCAGCTCACCTGTCGCGCAAGCTTCTTCTCTGAGCGAATCAAGCTGCTCTTTGCTTCCGTCGATCCAAACAACGTTGTCAGGGTTTGCCAAAACTTTCATCTCTTCTATGAAATCCAGTACCATCTTGTTTGTTGTAAGTGCCATTATTAAGCCCCCTAAATTGTGTTGCATAATATTATTTGTAAAGTCAATGTCCATATAATTATTATGGTATCATACTACTAAAAATATATTTTGCAACCGGGTGAAATATAGACAAATAGCCGAAAGGTGGACTGTAAATGCCGTTTTTTGAATGAAATGGCAGTCCGGCATTCAAAACTTTTGAATCAAACTACACATTTGTGTTGCGGAAAATTCAATTTTTGCAAGATTGAGTAAATTTTCATTCAAAAAGTATAAGAATGCCAATAACTAAAAATGTGAAATAGTTATAAAAGCTCAAACAATTTTACAAGAATACCGCAAAACAAGTAGTAATCAGGTATGATCTGCAATTAGTTAAGCGTTTTGATAACAAAATTGAATATGTTTATACAAATTATCTTGTTGACAAACCTGTACATATCTCTTTATACTGACTTCAGAATGGGAACTGCGGACACTACTTACATTGTGGGAGCCAATGCGCCCTGACTCAAAATTTTCAATGGAACTAGAGGGTAAAAACATATGAATTTCAAATTTACACCGGAAGAACAAGAAGTAGTCGATATGCTTCGCGAGTTTTGCCTGAAAGAAGTAGCTCCTATAGCTGCCGAAATCGACGAAAATGAACGATTTCCGCAAGAAACCGTAGCGCAGCTTGCAGAAATGGGCATGATGGGGCTTCCGTTTCCCGAAGAATTCGGCGGAGCGGGGCTTAGCTACGTCACATACATCGGAGCATGTGAGGAACTTGCGCGTCATTGTGCAAGCACAAGTGTCATACTTTCAGCTCATTGCTCACTGTGCTGCTGGCCGATAAGTGAGTTCGGCACTCAAGAGCAAAAAGAAAAATATCTGCTTCCGCTGGCGACCGGAGAGAAGCTTGGCGCTTTCGGTCTGACTGAACCCAGTGCCGGAACAGATGCAGCGATGCAAAAGACAATAGCTGTTGACAAAGGCGACCACTGGCTGATAAATGGATCGAAATTATTTATCACAAATGCCGGTCATGCAGACACTTTTGTAATTTTTGCAATGACAGACAAGGAGCAAGGCAACAGAGGAATTACGGCATTTATAGTAGAAAAAGATTTTCCGGGATTCAGCCTAGGTTCTCACGAGAAGAAATTCGGAATCCGAGCATCATCCACAGCGGAACTCCTTTTCGAAGATATGAAAGTGCCGAAAGAGAACATGCTTGGAGAGCTTAATAAAGGCTTTAAGGTTGCGATGGCGACGCTTGACGGCGGGCGTATCGGAATCGCGGCTCAAGCGCTTGGCATTGCTGAGAGCGCAATCAATGAGTGCATAAAGTATGTTAAGCAGCGCATACAATTCGGACGCTCAATCAGTAAGTTCCAAAACACACAATTTGAACTTGCCGATATGCAAACTAAGGTCGAAGCTACCAGACTGCTCATCTACAGAGCGGCACAGGCGAAACAGGACAAAGAGCCGTACACCCATTATGCAGCTCAAGCAAAGCTGTTTGCTGCTGAGACAGCCAGTGATGTCACACGCCGATGCTTACAGCTTGTAGGCGGCTATGGTTACAGCCGTGAGTATCCGTTCGAGCGTTATATGCGCGATGCTAAAATCACAGAAATATATGAAGGCACTAACGAAGTCCAGAAGATGGTCATTTCGGCATCTATGGGTGTCAATTAGTGTGTAAATCTCACATTGTCATAACAAAATACCGCAATATTGCCTGATAGAATAGGAAGAAGGACGTTTATGAAAAATAAAGTAAAAACACTGGCCGAAGCCATGGAGCTCATCCATGATGGTCAAACGATTATGATTAGTGGATTTACATTTGCCGGAACCCCCGAAGTCTTGATTGACGGAATCATTGATAAAGGAGTCAAGAATCTGCACCTTATAACTAACGATACAGGTACAGAGGAATTTGGAATAGGGAAGCTGATTGTCAATAAGCTTGTAAAGAGTATTCAAACATCCCATATCGGTCTTAACAGGGAAACCGGGCGTCAGATGACAGCCGGGGAGCTTGAAGTAGAGCTCATACCTCAAGGAACTATAGCAGAAAAAATCAGGGCCGCAGGCGCAGGTCTCGGCGGATTTTTGACTCCTACAGGAGTTGGTACTGTTGTAGAAGAGGGCAAACAAAAGATTACAGTTGACGGTAGGGACTACTTGCTTGAATTGCCGCTAAGAGCCGAGGTTGCTCTTATAAAGGCGTGTAAAGCTGATAAATACGGCAATTGCACATACAGGCGGGCAGCGAGAAACTTCAACCCGCTTATGGCTACGGCTGCTGACGTGGTTATCGTAGCAGCGGAAGAGATAGTCGAATTCGGCGAGATAGATCCGGAGATAGTATTCACGCCCGGTATCATGGTTGACGTGGTAGTACAGGCGTAGGAGGGAACAAATAATGGACAAACGTGAAATGATTGCCAAGCGCATAGCTGAATATTTCGAAGAGGGGAGCCTTGGTAACCTTGGGATTGGACTTCCAACTCTCGTTGCAAACTATTTGCCTCCGGAAAGAAATGTCTTGCTGCATTCGGAAAATGGTTTTATAGGCATCGGCCCTGAGCCGAATGCCGGTGAAGAAGATGGAGATATGCTAAACGCCGGAGGGCATCCGGTTACACTTGTACCCGGCGGAGCTTGTTTTGACAGTTCGTTCAGCTTTCTTTTGGCCCGCGGCGGACATGTAGATATAACAGTTTTGGGTGCACTCGAAGTAAGTGAAAACGGTGACTTAGCTAACTGGATGATACCCGGTGTTATGGTTCCGGGAATGGGCGGAGCAATGGATCTGGTTGTCGGCGCGAAAAAAGTAATAATCGCGATGGAACATACAACGAAAAAAGGCGATCCGAAAATCCTCAAAAAATGCGCCCTGCCTCTCACCGCGCTCGGTGTTGTCAATCACATCGTAACAGAGCTCGGAGTTATGGATGTAACCCCTGACGGTATAGTCTTAAGAGAGCTTGCACCCGGCGTGACTGTAGAAGAAATACAGTCAAAGACAGGAGCTGAGCTTATCATTCCTGAGCAAATTGTGAACATGGTGCATTAGTGCCAAAATACACAATTGAAGAGCATTGAATTTTAGTGAAAATTAAGAGGCCGATGAGGCCTCTTTCACTTATTATACACCGAAATTGGCATGAAATGTGTACATTTATAAATATATTACATAAATCTATAAAATATAGCATGTGAATTTGGTATTGTTGTTTTATATACAATAATAAATGTTTAATGTATAATGGCTGGAAAAGCATCATAATACAAAAAACATTAGAAAATATACATAGGAGGGATGAAATGAGTACGTTCGGATATTCAATGCCGAGTTACTTCCAAAACATGCCGGTCATTGGCGCACCGCTTGATGATCCAAACACGGAAAACGAAGCGGAACTCAAAAAAATTGAAGAGGACATCCAAAAAGAAGTAGAGGCGATATTGGCATCGGGCCGCAGTGATGAATCACTCAATGAAGCCGGACAGATGACCGCGCTTCAACGCCTTGAAGTATTGCTTGATCCGGGCTCATGGTGCCCGCTCAACAGTCTTTACAATCCCGAAGAAAATCCGGATGGAAGCACCGGTGTAATTACCGGTCTTGGCAAAATCCGTGACAAGTGGGCAGTAATCATTGCATCTGACAACAAAAAACTAGCCGGTGCATGGGTTGCCGGTCAAGCTCTTAAGCTGACACGTGCCACTGACATGGCAAAGCAGCTTAACATTCCGCTCGTATATGTACTCAACTGCAGCGGAGTAAAGATGGACGAGCAAGAAAAAGTCTATGCAGGGCGCATAACAGGCGGTACACCATTTTACCGCCATGCTGAGCTTATGCAGATCGGTGTTCCGATCATCTGCGGCATTTACGGCACGAACCCTGCGGGTGGCGGCTATCATGCCATAAGCCCCACAATTCTTCTGGCACACGAAAAAGCCAACATGGCAGTCGGCGGAGCGGGTATCGTCAGCGGCATGAATCCCAAGGGATATGTCGATGATGAGGCGGCTGAGGCGCTGATTTCAGCGACTAAGAACGCAAAGCGCGAAGACCCGCCGGGATCTGTATCGGTTCACTTTGGTGTTACAGGATTTTTCCGTGAAGTATACACCGGAGAAGAGGGTGTGCTTGAATCAATAAAAAAATATATGGACTCAATCCCTGCATATAACGAAAACTTTTTCCGCGTGGCAGACCCGGTAGAGCCGCAGTTCCCATCGGAAGATCTGTATACACATGTGCCGTTTAATCAGCGCAGGGCATATGACATCCGCAAAGTTTTATCATGCGTATTTGACAACAGTGAATTTATGGAATTCAAAACCGGCTACGGCCCTGAGATAGTTTGCGGACTTGCAAAAGTCAACGGACTGCTCTGCGGTGCGGTTTCAAACTTCCAAGGGATGATTCCTAACTATCCGGAATATCTTGAAAACGCTGTTGGTGCAGGCGGCAAGCTCTATCGCCAAGGTCTCATAAAGATGAGCGAATTTGTTACACTATGCGCACGTGACAGAATCCCGGTGATTTGGTTCCAAGATACATCCGGCATTGATGTCGGTGATCCATCCGAGATGGCAGAACTTCTCGGTCTTGGACAATCACTCATTTACAGCATCCAAAATGCGGCTGTTCCGCAAATGGAAATCACACTCCGCAAGGGTACAGCAGCCGCGCACTATGTTATGGGCGGCCCGCAGGGTACAGACAGAAATGTATTCAGTCTTGGTACAGCAACGACCGAGATTTATGTCATGCACGGTGAAACAGCGGCGGCGGCAATGTTTGCCCGCAGACTTGTTAAAGAAAGAGATGCCGGTAAGGATATCGCACCTGTAATTGACAAAATGAATAAACTTATCCAAAACTACAACGATACATCTCGTCCGGGAGCTTGTGCAAAACAAGGCTTCGTTGATGAAATCGTTAAGTTCTCGGAACTCCGCAAGTATATCTGCGCGTTTATTGGTGCGGCTTATCAAAATCCGGAATCAATTTGTGCATTCCATCAGATGCTCACACCACGCGCAATTCGTGAGTGGAACTACCTCAACGGCATAGAATAGGGGTGATCAACATTTCCAGAAAAGTGATAGGAGCCGAAAAACCATTGGTTTCCGGCAATAAACTAAATGTGATGGATACGATCCTGCGCGATGCTCACCAATCGCAAGCGGCTACAAGGATGCGCCTTGAAGACATGCTTCCGATATGTCCGGTGCTCGACAGCATCGGCTATTGGGCGATTGAGTGCTGGGGCGGTGCGACATTTGACGCATGTATCCGTTTCCTCAATGAAGATCCGTGGGAGCGTTTGCGTGAATTGCGCAAAGCTCTTCCGAACACGAGACTGCAAATGCTGTTTCGTGGGCAGAATATCCTCGGCTACCGCCACTATGGCGACGATGTAGTGGATAAATTCTGCAAAAAATCCATCGAAAACGGCATTGACGTAGTGCGTATTTTCGATGCGCTCAATGACGTGCGCAATTTGGAAAAGGCAATGAAGAGCGTCAAGGAATACGGCGGTATAGCCGAGCCTGCGATGTCCTTTACTGTCAGTCCGGTACATAATGAGCAATATTGGATAGACCTTGCAATGAGGCTTGAAGATATGGGCGCTGATGTAATTGGTATAAAAGACATGGCGAACTTGATGCTGCCGATGGATACAGCAAGCCTTATTAAGAAGCTCAAACAACGTATAAAAGTGCCGCTCCACCTGCACACACACAACACCGCAGGAACAGGTGATATGAACTACATGCTTGCTGCACTTGAGGGTGTGGACATTGTAGACACGGCGCTATCTCCGCTTGCAAACGGCACATCACAACCGGCTACAGAGTCACTCGTTGCCTCGCTTAAAGGACACGAGCGCGATACTGGTCTTGATCTTTCTAAGATGAGCAAGGCAGCGGAACACTTCCGCAATGTCGCAGACAGGCTGGCAGAGGAGGGGTACCGTGATCCGCGCGTACTCCAGGTGGATACGAATACCCTGATATACCAAGTACCCGGCGGTATGATCTCTAACCTTATTTCTCAGCTTAAAGACCTCAATGCGGAAGATAAGTATTATGAGGTCCTGCAAGAAGTTCCGCGTGTCCGTGAAGAGGCAGGCTATCCGCCGCTCGTAACACCGACAAGCCAGATTGTAGGCTCACAAGCCGTTATGAATATTGTCGGCGGCGAGAGATACAAGATGGTAACTAAAGAATTCCGTTCGATGATGCGCGGAGAGTACGGCAAATTACCTGCTCCCGTAAATGAAGAAATGCGCAAGAAATGCATCGGCGAAGATGAAGTTATCACATGCCGTCCGGCAGATTTGATTCCGGAAGAATTCGAAGAGCTTAAAAAAGAAATCGGTGATCTCGCTGTCAGCGAAGAAGATGTGCTGACTTATGCACTATTCCCGCAAGTCGGAAAGGCGTTTCTTGAATATAGGCGCAAAAAGGGTCTCGGCATAGAGGACGAAGAACTGATTGCGGCTATAACTGCAGCGATAGCTGCCTATAGGGGCGGAAGTGTTCATCCGCTTATCAGAAGCATGGGCGGAAATTCGCAGCTAAAGTCAGGCGTTGCGCCTACAAACCCATTAGTCAGAAACTGCTAAAGCAGAGTGCATGACTGTTTGTACAGTTTTGACCGTAAGATTTTCAAGAATTATTTAACTAAAAATTGATGGAGGATGTAATCGATCATGAAAAACTATAAAGTAACAGTAAACGGCAATACTTATGAAGTAGATGTCGAAGAAGTCGGCGGCGCACCTGTAGTAACTGCGGTTGCTGCGGCAGCTCCGGCACCGAGACCTGTACCGGCAGCACCAAAGCCCGTAGCACCGGCACCAAAAGCACCTGCTCCTGAAACAAAAGCAGCCGCTCCGGGCGGAGCAGAGAATGTTTTAGCTCCTCTTCCGGGCACAGTACTGTCAGTCAGCGTAAAAGCAGGAGATCAAGTCAAGGCGAATCAAGTTATTTTGATTTTTGAGGCCATGAAAATGGAAAACGAAATCGTAGCGACCCGCGCAGGCACAATCAAAGAAGTATTTGTAACAAAAGGCGATATGCTCGAAAGCGGCAAGCCTGTTGTATCAATAGCATAGGGAGGATTTTATCAGTGTATTTTGCATATTCAGAAGACATGGAAATGATTGCCGAGATGGCAAGAGATTTCGCGAAGAAAGAAATAGCACCTTGGATTGAAGAGGATGAAGAAAACCACCACTATCGCCGCGAGATTCTTACGCAACTCGGCGAACTGGGACTTCTGGGATTCTCTATTCCTGAAGAATACGGCGGGAACGGCCTGGGTTGGATGGAAGGTGTTGCGGCACTTTATGAGATTTCTAAAGTCCACACATCATGGCGCTTGAGCATATCCGGCAACGTCTGGGGCCCTGCTATGACTATCCTGCACCACGGTACAGAAGAACAAAAGCAAAAATATATCCCCGGACTTTGCAGCGGCGAATATGTCGGCAGCTTTGCGATTACCGAAGCAAACTCCGGTTCTGATGTCGGCAGCATGAAGATGACAGCTAAAGACTGCGGCGACCATTGGCTTCTCAATGGCTCAAAAATGTGGATATCCGGCGGACACACTGCTGATATCATGCTCATTTTTGCAAAGACCGATCCGGCTGCGGGAGCAAGAGGTATTTCATGCTTTATCGTAGATTGTAACGAAACAACAGAGGGCGTTGAAAGAATACCGATTCACAAAAAAGTCGGCATGTGGCCTGCGCCAACCTCGGAAATAGTTTTCGAAGATGCAAAAATTCCGAAAGAAAATCTGCTCGGCGTAGAAAACAAAGGCTTCCAATTGTGTATGTGGATGCTAAACAACACTCGTATGGGTTGTGCAACAGGCGCAGCAGCCTTGTCGGCAGCATGTCTTGAGGGCAGCATTCAATATGCAAACGAGCGTACACAGTTCGGTCAGCAAATAGGCAAATTCCAAATGATTCAACAACAAATCGCCGAAATGAAGCTCGAAGATGATGCCGCGAAACTTCTGGTATTCAGGGCTGCATGGCTAAAAGAAAACGGACTTCCCAGTCAGCAAGAAACCTCAATGGCAAAAGTTTTCGCTTGTAATGCAGCAGTTCATGGGGCAAACATGGCGATGAAGATTTATGGTTCTTACGGTTACTCGGACGAGTATCCTTGCGGAAGATGGCTGCGTGACGCGAAGCAGTTTGAAACCCTTGAGGGCACATCGAACATCCACATGGGTATCGTTGCCGGTATAGAACTGGGTTATCAGCAAAACAGATAGTATAAACCCGTAAAACTAAAGTGTGAATGGGAGTGATAGCAGAATGTCTGTAAACTACGAAACCAAAGAAAATATAGCTATAATCACCATCGACCGTCCGGAAGCGCTCAATGCCCTCAATATTGATGTACTTGAAGAGCTAAAGAGTGCTGTGAAAAAGGCAAGGGAAGATGACGGCGTATATGTCGTTATCATCACAGGTGCAGGCCGGGCATTCGTTGCAGGAGCCGATATCGCACAGATGAAAGACTATACGGCAGATGAGGGCCGTGCCTTTGGAAAGAAAGGCAATAAAGTATTTGCAAAGATCGAGGATATGCCGAAGCCTGTAATAGCGGCCATCAATGGTTTTGCACTGGGCGGCGGCTGTGAGCTTGCTTTAGCTTGCGATATCAGAATTGCCGGCGAAAAAGCAAAATTCGGTCAGCCGGAAGTCGGACTCGGAATCACTCCGGGATTCGGCGGAACACAGCGCCTGCCAAGAGTGGTCGGCATGTCTAAGGCTAAGGAAATGATTTTTACAGGCGCAGTCATTGGTGCTGATGAAGCGCTCAGAATCGGGCTTGTCAGCAAGGTTGTTCCCGGTGAAGAGCTGATGGATGCCGCACTCGAAATGGCAAATCAGATCGCCGCGAATGCTCAAGTTGCCGTGAGGCAGAGCAAAATCGCAATCAACAAGGGTATGCAATGCGACATAGATACCGGACTGGAGTTTGAAATGCAGGCATTTGGGTTGTGTTTTTCAACCGAAGATCAAAAAGATGCCATGAATGCGTTTGTAAACAAAGAAAAAGTAACGGCATTTAAAAACAAGTAATGCGTATTTAAAAGCGGGCGCACTTTATAGGTGCGCCCGCACAGGGAAAAAAGATTGTTTATGCGAAAGGAAGTGCTTATGAAAAAAATCAGTATAATCGGTGCAGGAACAATGGGAACCGATATAGCTCAGGTATTTGCAAAAAAGGGCTATGAAGTCGTTGTCCGTGACATGAGCGATGAAATCATCGGAAAATCACAAGGCAGACTTCAAAAAGTGCTTTCACGTCTCGTAGAAAAAGGCAAGATGTCAGAGGAAGCAAAACTCGATATGCTCGGCTTGATTAAATTCTCGACAGAGTTAGGAGACAGTGCGGACGCAGACCTTGTCATAGAAGCGATAATTGAAAATGCAGATATAAAGAAAGAACTCTTTAAGACACTCGATGGCTTATGTAAGCCTGAGACCATATTTGCGACCAACACCTCATCCATCTCGATTACAGAGCTCGCTGCGGCAGTCGGACGCAAGGACAAATTTATCGGTATGCATTTCTTTAACCCCGCTTCGATAATGAAACTGATTGAAATAATCAGGGGCATAGACACCTCCGATGAGACATTCAATAAGATCAAAGAACTGTCAATTGAAATCGGCAAAGAGCCTGTAGAAGTTAAAGACAGTCCGGGCTTCATAGTCAACAAAATCCTCATCCCGATGATAAATGAAGCTGCAACAGTGCTTATGGAAGGCGTTGCAAGCGCTGAAGATATAGACAAGGCAATGTGTCTCGGTGCGAACCACCCAATGGGCCCGCTTGCGCTTTCAGACCTTGTTGGAAATGACACAGTGCTTAATATTATGAATGTTTTATTCACAGAGACCGGAGACCCTAAATACAGACCTTGTCTGCTCTTAAAGAACATGGTCAGGGGCGGACAACTTGGCAGAAAAACAGGTAAAGGGTTTTATACCTATTAACTAATACGGAGGAAAAGGAATGTTTTTTAACGAAGACCATGATGATATCCGAGAATTAGCAAGAGAATTTGCTGAAAAAAAGCTTGCTCCGATTGCCAATGAAATCGACCATAACGATGAAGTTCCGCAAGAGATCTATGACGAGATGGCGGAAATGGGTCTGTATGGGCTTAAGATCCCTGAAGAATACGGCGGACTTGGCCTCGATACGCGTTCATATGTTTGCGTTATGGAAGAAATCTGCAAAAAGAGTATCACATGCAGCTTGACTTTTTCTTCTGCAAACTCACTTTCAACTGCGCCGATTCTTTTGGCAGGCACTGAGGAGCAAAAGCAAAAATATGTTCCCGGCATAGCAGCAGGTGAAGAATTTATGGCTTTTGGCCTTACTGAACCGGGTGCAGGCAGTGACGCAGGTGCGATGACTACTAAAGCTGTCGAGGACGGCGATCACTATATACTAAACGGCAGAAAAACCTTTATCACCGGTGCGCCTTTTGCAAACCACTGTGTTGTCTTTGCAAAGACTAATCCGGAAAAAGGCCCGAAAGGTATTACCACATTTATTGTTGATATGAATATGCCCGGCGTTTCTATCGGCAAGCATGAGGAAAAAATGGGATTGCGCGGAGTCGCGACCAGTGATGTCGTGCTTGAAGATGTCCGTGTGCCGAAGAGTGAAATTCTCGGCGAGATCGACAAGGGCTTCATAACCGCTATGAAAACACTGTCAATCGGACGTATCGGTGTTTCATGTCAGGGCATCGGTGTTGCGCAAGGCGCAATGGAAGAAGCAGTTAAGCACATAAAAGAGCGCAAGCAATTCGGTCAATATTTGGCAGATTTCCAAGCACTGCGCTTTATGATTGCAGATATGGAAACCAAAATCAATGCTGCAAAACTATTGGTTTACAATGCAGCATACAAGATGGACATGGGCGAAGATGTCACAAAAGACTCGTCGATGGCGAAGTATTTTGCTACTGAAATGTCTCTTGAAGTTGTAAGCAACGCTTTGCAACTGCACGGCGGATACGGCTACTCAAAGGAATATCCGATTGAGCGCATGTATCGTGATGCACGTGTGTTGACCATTTTTGAGGGAACTTCACAAGTTCAGCAAATGGTAATAGCTCAGCAAGTTTTGAAATAAATTGTTACAAGGAGGAACCAGATGAACGTACTGGTATGTGTAAAACAAGTTCCGAATACCGAGGAACTAAAAGTCGATGCCGGCGCAGGAACGTCGAACCTCGACACCATTCCGAAAGTCCTAAGCACATTCGATGCATGTGCACTTGAAACAGCAGCCCGCATGAAAGATGCGGATGCAGCCGTCAGAATTGTCGTTGTGACAGTCGGCGGAGACAAAGCAAAAGACATCTTAAAAGCCTCAGTTGCTGTCGGCGCTGATAAGGCATATCATGTCAATGATGCAGCATTTGAAAACCTTGATTCATTGGGTGTGAGCTATGTATTGTCGCTTGCCGTATCCAAAATCGAAGAGGCAGAGGGTGCAAAATTTGACCTGATTTTACTCGGACGTCAAGCAAATGACACCGATGCAGGGCAAGTCGGACCGCAGCTTGCAGAATATCTTGATTGTCCTGAACTTGCGTATGCGCGTGAGCTTTCTATAGTCGATGGAAAAGTCCGTGCTACCCGCGAAACAGAAGATGGATTTGTAGTAGTTGATGCGGCACTCCCTGCTGTTGTAACTGTTACTAAGACTGAATATGACCTGCGCTTCCCGTCAGTTAAGTCAAAGATGGCGGC
>Ga0123355_10004271_pt1 | contig 20758 bp, 13 predicted proteins | sample TergutEmb28metaG_3_FD_89872 | JGI IMG/M metagenome (GOLD analysis project Ga0123355, IMG submission 89872) | Embiratermes neotenicus P1 segment gut microbial communities from Petit-Saut dam, French Guiana - Emb289 P1 | ecosystem: Host-associated > Arthropoda: Insects > Digestive system > Gut ...
CGGAGGCCCAGGAAGCGGTGTACGGCAACCGGCGACGGATTGGCGGGGAACGTGGAAAAGAATTGCTGCGCAAACGCGGCGAGTTCCTGGAACGTAGCTTCGCGCATGCTTACGAGACCGGAGGGATGCGCCGACTGCACCTGCGCGGACGAGAAAATATTCTCAAGCGAATCCTGATTCATCTCGGTGGATTTAATTTGTCGCTGATGATGCGTGAGTTGCTGGGCAAAGGCACTCCTCGGGGCTGCCAGGGCTTCTCTGCGGACAAGGTTTTGGTCTATTTGCGGCTCTGCATCGGGCTCTTGGCGGGCTATAGCCTCGAAAGCGCGTTGCGAACCCCGCCAATGTCTCCTGACGCGCAGCGTGCCGATCTAACTACGCCGCTCTTGGTAGAGGGGCAGGAAGTCAGTTCTGCCACGGACTGCTAGGTCCCGGCCAGGCTCACTCGTGTACCGCGCCTGCCGGCATTCCGCCACAAGACGCGCGGGGAAAGGAAAGCGCCAGGACAGTAAATTCGAGGTGGTTATGAAGATAAGCCAATCGCTAACCAAGAAGCTCGCGGCTGGATTCGGAATTCTTGCCGCCGCATGGATCGCCGGATGCGCCCTCATCTATTCCGAGATGTGTAAGCCTCCTGAACAATTTGCTCGCTTCATGACCAAAATTCCTGCCCCGGTCGCATTTCTGGCATTCCCCTTTGAGACTTTGTGGACTCACGCTCGCGGCGGAACCATGCTGATCGGGGATGCGGCCGGCGATTTTGCTCTCGAGAAAATTGACAAGAGCGGGACGATTCGCCTTTCCGAAACTGAATGCACGGCAGCCGGTCGTTTTGATTTTTGGAAGCTATACTTGACCGCCGTTCCGGCGGGAGGTTCCCGCCCTCAACAAGCTTTACGAGCAGTACAAGGATCGCGTTGCCTTTCTGGTCGTATACATCACCGAAGCGCATCCGAGTGATGTCTGGCAGATGCAGAGCAACCTAAAAGACAAAGTCGTATTTGCCAGCCCCAGAAATGAAGAAGAACGCGGTTTGATCGCCGGGGCCTGCGTCAGGAAGCTTGGGATCAGGATTCCCGCGGTGCTCGATGAGTTCGGCAATTCAACCGAACGCGCCTACACCGGCTGGCCGGATCGCATGTATCTGATCGACGCAAGAGGCAGGGTCGCATACAAGAGCAAGCCCGGGCCATTCGGGTTCAAGACCGAGGAACTGGCCGTCGCCATCTCTCGCCTGATGAGCCATTGACGTCATTGGCTTTGGGAAAGAAGCCGTTTCTGCCAAAACGAAGAAGAAAGAGCCTTTCTCAAAGTCGGAGCCCGATGATAAGTAACGGTCGCCCTTGAGGAGCATCGCCATCCCTCCATGGACGACGAAAGCAGAGTCACAAAGGGCGGCTTGAGCGCGTCCCGGTGCGGATGCGAACCCTCGATTGAGAGGAGTCCGGCAAGAGACGCAAGGTGGATCAATCCGCGGCAGCCTTTCTGAGCGCGGCCAGATCGCACTTCTTCATTTTGAGGATCGCCTGCGTTACCCGCTCACGCTTCTTGGCGTTGCCACTCAAGAGTTCCGGCATGATAGCGGGAGTGATCTGCCATGAGAGGCCGTACTTGTCCTTCAGCCAGCCGCACTGTTCGGCTTTCGGGTCCGCCGAGAGCTTGCCCCAAAAATAATCGATCTCTTCTTGGGCGTCACACGGGATCATGAACGATATCGCTTCGTTGAACGTGAATTGGTGCTCGTCCGCAGAATCCATGGCTCCGAACTCGTGGCCGAAGAGTGAGAACTGCGCGTACCGCACCGTCCCCTCCCGATGCGGCTCCTCGCCCCTGCCGTAACGCACAAGAACGTCCGCTTTCCTATCGTCAGGGGCGTGGTCCGGAGCGCCGGCGCGCAATGACAAGTAGAAGTTGACGGCTTCTTCCGCCTTGCCGCATACCTTGCCCACGAACATCAACACGGGGGTGATCTTTTGACTTGAGGCGCTGGCGTCGACCTGAATCAACTGCCATGAGAGGCCGTACCTGTCTTCGAGCCAGCCGTACCTCGCGCTGAAAGGATATGAGCCGAGCGGGACCAGGACCTTCCCGCCTGGAGACATTGGCTCCCAGAGCGCGTCGACTTCTTCCGCACTGCTGCACTTTATCTGGAACGACACCGACGGATTGAACTTGAACAACGGTCCTGCGCTGATCGCCATGAAGGGCAATCCCGAGAGTTCAAAGGACACGAGGTCGCAGTCACCCGACGGCGTACCGGACAGACGCGTGACATTCTTGATCCCGGAGCCGGGCAATAATGAAACGTAGAACTCGGCCGCTTCGCGCGCCTGTCTATCGAACCACAGATGGGGACTGATTCTATGCATAAGGTTTTCGCCTCCATTCACCGGTTTGTCGAACGGGCGGCCCCGGAATCGACGTCCTGCCAGGCCCACATCCCGATACCGCTCCGGCCAACCGACTCTTACGCCCAATGCCGTTGGAGTTCTGAAGCCTGGACGCCGGTATAGGATGCGGGGGCAGCCTGAATTCGAGCCTGATGCTCGCGGGTTTGATTTTCCTGGACCAGTCTCAAACCCTACCAGTTTCGTCCACGGGCGCCTTCTCGAAAATTGCTCTTTCTCAGAAATTCCAGCCATGCGCAAGAGGCTGGGATCAAGCTCTTACCATCGCTCGAATGCGACGGCGACATGCCAGCTCGACGCGAGAAAAGCGGGCTGCAGCGCCCCGGACCGGCGAGGATAGATCGCGCAGAATGAGCAGGCGGATGTGGCTTTCCTTCACCTGCGCCCGCGAGCGGGTGCTGGCGTGCGGCGTTCGCCAAGGATGGTTGGAGCAGCCAAAGAAGGATGAGAACCGCGCAAGGCCGGAAACCCGGGCGGAGGCGCGGACGAGAGCCGGTTCGGTCTCCCTCCCGCAAGAGATCGCGCATGCCGGTATCGGCTCAGGAGCTCGGCGGGAACCAGCGCCGAACCGATCGCTCAAGCCGCCTTGTACGGGCTCACGGAACGCTTGATGTCGGCTGAGAACCTGTCCTTCGCGGCGTCCATGTCGTACTGAGCCTGCAACCCGGTCCAGTATTCGGGTGTGGTTCGTAAGAACCGCGCCAGCCTGAGAGCGGTATCCGGCGTAATCGCGCGCCGCCCGTTCACGATTCTTCTCACGCTCGTCGCCGGTAAGCCGAGCGACAGGGCTAATTTATTTACGCTCATATGGCGAGGCTTGAGAACCTCCTCGCGTAAGATTTCCCCCGGATGCACGGGTCCGGTCTTTTTGGGCTTGCGCGCCCGCCCGGTGGTAGTCGCTGATTTCAACGGCACAAGGGTCACCGTCTCCCCCTTTTGAAGCCTCGATCTGCCTCAAGACGGTTGTTGAGCAAGGCGCAAACCGCGAAGACTTTTTTCCGACCGGTCCTCAGCCTTCTTCCTGCAAAACACGGCTTTCTGCAAAACACGGCCTTTTTATACAGGGTAGGATACAGGATGCGTCGCAGGTAAATTACCAAGTCGCGACTTTAGATGGCAGCTGAAAACAAATGATTTAGCATTAGTTACCTTCGACGTGTGCTTGCCGCTGCGCAAAGAGTTGCAGTTAATCGCCTGCCCTCTTCCGCGGCCGCAGTCCCGAGTCTAACGGGGGATCAGCTCAACAAAATCTTATCTTTAATCCTTATCTTTAATCCTTATCGTTAATCTATATCTTTAAGTCTTTATCTTTAATCTTTATTCTTTAATGTTTCTCTCCGACCTTTGTCCTGCACTGCATCATGAGTATCGAAAGAGGGCCTTGAAACCATAGTCCATATGCTGCTGAAGGTGACAATGAAACAACGCGAGACCGGGTTGGTCGGCGGTGAAATCGACGATCGCGCGGCCGTAATAAGGGACGACGACCGTGTCCTTGATCACGCCAGCAGTCTTTTTGCCATTGATTTCGACCAGTTCGCAGAGATGGCGATGCAGGTGCATGGGATGAGCGTCGTCGGTGCGATTTCTCATGACAAGCCGATAGCGCGTGCCTCGCTCGAGCACAAATTCCCGGTCGTGAGGATAGGGTTTGCCGTTCACGAGCCACAGGTTGAACTTGCCGGCCCCGCTCGGAACTTTCTCGAAGATCAATTCGATGGTCTGCCGGGGGGCAGGCGACCCTGAGTTGGCGGTGCCAAAAATGGTGTAGTCCCACGGCGCCTTGGGCGGATCGATCCACTGCGGAAGCCGATGCTGATCCGCGTATTCAAGGACCACGCCCAGGCCCGATTCGCGCACGGCTTTCTCGGTGGCCCCGAGGATCCAGACGCCGGGATTATTCATCTCGATTTCTGCGTCAATGCGCTCGCCCGCGCCGATGAAGATGGAATCCAGCATCTGGGGAGAAGCTGCGGGATTTCCATCGAGCGCGATCACTTTCATTTTGTGGCCGGCGAGCGCAATGCGGCGATTCTCGATGGCGCTGGCATTGAGGAAATGGATGAGCAGCCGCTGGCCTTGGCGGACGCGGATGGGATCTCCGGAACCGAGCGCCTTGTCGTTGATGGAGTAGGTCATCGAGCCCACTTCCAGGCCGTCTGGATCGGTGCTCAGCGCGGCCGGTTTTTCGAGCAGGGGACCGCCGTGCGTATCATCGTCCTCGTCGTCCATGGCGGAGTTAAAGAAAGGCTCCCAGTCACGCAGCGCGAGAAACAGCTCCTGGTCGTAACCGCCCGGGTCGCGGCCGCCGTCCACGTAGACGAAGCCAAACTGACCGGTGTAGGCGCCCTTGTGCAGGTCATCCATCGCCATGGCGTGGGAGTGGTACCAGCGGGTTCCGGCGGGGCCGGGTGTGAGCTGGAAGCGGCGCGTCTCGCGCGGTCGGACGACCGGGGTGCCCTCCTCCTCCGTGCCGTCGACTTCGGGAGGAACCAGCATGCCGTGCCAATGCACGAATTCGGGTGTGTCGGTGTTATTGATGACTTCAACCGTGACGCCCTTGCCCTCGCGCATGCGCAGCACCGGTCCGGGAGCGGTGCCGTTGTAACCAATCGTCGAGATGATATGCGAGCGGTCCAGTTCGACCGTAACCGGGGCAATTCGCAGGGTGTAGTCGGCTTTGGTTTCCAGGGTCCGGGGGGACGGCATCTGGGCCGTCGGCTTTCCAAACATGGAGCGCACGCCGCCCGCCTGCGCGAGCGCCATGCCGCCGAGTTTCAGCAGACTGCGCCGGTTCACAACTTTGCCGCTCCGGAGACCGTTGTAATCTGATCGTCTCATGCGGAAAGCGGCCCGGACAAGCAGTCCAACCCTCCCGTACGATCTGCAACCAACGGAGAAATTCGTCCGTCTAACCGATAAACGTCTCTCGCTCAGATAATAATAAGATGAGCCTCGACGGAGGTCGTTCATGAGGATTTCGCGCCTTGCCCTTGCGGCTGTCGCGGCCGCGACCTGCTCGGGAGCCGTCTGGGCTCTCCAGCAGAGGGGAGACTTCGGCTTTGGCAACGACGATTCGCCGACCAACGTCAAGGCGGAGTTTTATTGGTCGCGCCTGGCATACTCTTCGCGTCTTTCCTACGCTTCGAACCCGCGGAGCTACGGCGGCTTTGGGGGGCGCTGGTTCAATTCCTGGTCGCGCGATTATCCCAAGGCAGACCGCCAATTTCTGATCGCCATGCACCGGTTGACGCGCATTGACGGGCGTCCTACCGAGCAGGTGGTGACGCTCGACTCCAATGACATTTTCAATTATCCGTGGATTTACGCGGTGCAGGTCCAGAACTGGGCATTCACCGACGCCGAAGCCAAACGACTGCGCGAGTACCTGCTCAAAGGCGGCTTTCTCATGGTGGACGATTTTCACGGCACCGAGGACTGGGAAAATTTCATGAACGGCATGCGGCAGGTGCTCCCGGACCGGCCGGTCGAGGACCTCGCGAGCGGCGACGAAATCTTCCATACTCTCTATGACATCGACGACAAGATGCAGATACCCGGCGAGCAATTTGTGTGGACGCGCAGAACCTATGAAAAGGACGGATATCAGCCCAAATGGCGCGCCATTCGCGACGACAAGGGCCGCATTGTCGTCGCCATCTGCCATAACATGCACCTGGGAGATGCCTGGGAGTGGGCCGACGACCCCAATTACCCGGAAACGTTCGCCTCGATGGCCTTCCGCGTAGGACTCGATTACATCATTTATGGAATGACCCATTGAGCTCTCCCCTGCGAAGAGAAGAAAATAGGACTCGAAGAGGCTTTGGCAGAACTGGCGACGCGGATGTTTCAGTTCCTATTCAAGTACCCAGTCCCGGTATTCACGAAAGGGCGGCTCGTCCTGCTCAGTGCGTGGCCTCCATGGCTGCTGCCGGTGTTGATTGCGGCCTCCGCCGGCGGGCTGGCGCTGCTGTTCCGCTCGCGCCTCCGTCAGTCCGAAGCTAAGCTGCCCGGCCTGCGGGTGGGCGCGATCTGGGCCACGCAATCGGCGCTTCTGGCGCTCCTGCTGCTCTTGTTATGGCAGCCGGCGGTGGTCGTGGGTGAGCTGGGCTCGCATCAGAACATCATTGCCGTGGTAGTGGACGACTCGCGCAGCATGGCCATTGCCGACAGCGGCGGAAAGACCCGGGAAGCGGCGGCCATTGCCGCGCTCGATGGCGGGGTTCTGGCCGGACTGCGACAACGCTTTCAGACCCGCATCTACCGCCTGGGACGCGAGATCACGCCCGTCGAGTCGCCCGATGAGATTCGCCCCTCGGATGCGGCCACTCACATTGACCGGGGCCTGGCAGAGCTCGCGAGCGAAACCGCAGACCTGCCTATCGGCGCCATCCTGCTGTTAAGCGACGGAAGCGAGAACTCGGCCGGACCTGGCAGTTCCGAAATTGGCGCCGACGCACTGCAAAGGCTCAAGCAGCGCCGTCTGCCCGTGCATACGGTGGGTTTCGGGGCGCCGGAGCATGCCCACGATGTCGAGATAGAAGATGTGAGCCTGCCGGCGGGCGCCGTAGCCAATGGGCGGGTCGCCGCCACCGTCACCCTGGCCGGGCACGGATATGCGGGACAGAAAGCGACGCTGACCGTGCGCGATGGCGACAAGGCCGTTGCCCAGCGCGATTTCACGCTTGGCCCGGACGGCAGGCTCGAGAGCGAGCCGCTGTTCTTTCCCGCTGGCAGCGCGGGCGCGAAAACCCTCACCTTTGCTCTGGCTCCGCTCCCCGGCGAAGAGTCCCTCGCCAACAACGCCCTGACGCGCCCCTTCCTGGTGAGCGATGCGAAGCGGCGCATCCTGTACGTCGAGGGCGAGCCGCGCTGGGAATATAAGTTCATCCGGCGCGCGGAAGACGATGACGCCACCATCGAGATCGTCTCCATGCTGCGGACCAGCGAGAATAAGATCTACCGCCAGGGCATCAGCAATCCTGCCGAGCTGGCGCAAGGTTTTCCGGTGCGCGCCGAAGACCTCTTCGGCTACTCGGGGATCATCATCGGCTCGGTCGCCGCCGATTATTTCACGCCTCTCGAGCAGGAGCTGATGCGAGAGTATGTGGACCGGCGCGGTGGCGGCATCCTGTTTCTGGGCGGAAAATCCTCCCTGAGCGATGGCGGCTGGGGCGCGTCGAGCCTGAACGCCCTGCTGCCCACCTTCCTCCCCTCGGGCAATCACAACTTCCGCCGCAATCCTGCCGCCGTAGAGCTGACCGCGGCCGGCGTCGATTCGCCCGTGACCCGGCTGCTCGACGACCCTCAGAGAAATGCCGAACGGTGGAAGAAGCTGGCCTCTCTCGCCGACTACGAAGACCCCGGTTCGCCCAAGCCCGGCGCAACCGCGCTCGTCGATCTCCATGCCGGCCGTCGTACCCTGCCGCTGCTTGTCACCGAGAGCTACGGCAGCGGGCGCACCGCCATCCTCGCCACCGGCGGTACCTGGCGCTGGCAGATGATGGAAGCCCTCGGAGACCCCGCGCACGATCTATTCTGGCAGCAGCTGTTGCGCTGGCTGGTCGCCGGTTCGCCCGGGCCGGTCTCCGCGTCCATTCCCGCACGTCTGCTCATGGATGAAGGGGAGGTGCAGCTTACGGCGCAGGTGCACGACCGGACCTTCCAGCCCTCGGCCGACGCCCGCGTCTCGGCTCACATCCTCGGCCCGGAGGGGGTGGAGGCCCGCGTCCCACTGCGGCCTTCCGAAACTACGCCCGGCGAGTACCAGGCCGAATGGACCGCGGAGAAACCGGGCGCCTATCTCGCAGAAGTAACCGCGGAATCCGCAGGCAGCCAGCCTCGGGAGTTGGGCCGCGACCTGGCCGCCTTTCAACGCGAGGACGGAGTCGCGGAGAACTTCCACACCGAACAGAACCGCCGTCTCCTCGAACAACTGGCTTCAGAAACCGGCGGGCGCTATTGGAACCCCTCGCAGTTGAAGGATCTGCCGCGCGATATCTCCTATTCGGAGGCCGGCATCTCCGTCCGCACCATTAAAGAGTTGTGGAACATGCCCGTATTTTTCCTGCTCCTCGTGGGCCTGCCCACCGCACAGTGGCTGCTGCGCCGCAAGTGGGGCATCGTATGAAGCGCGCTCTCGGGCTCCTGGCGTTCTGCCTGCTGGCCCTCGCGGCCCAGGCTCGAACCTTCTATGTCATCGTCGCCGGACTGGGCGGGGAGCCCGACTACGAGCAGCGTTTCACCGCCGCCGCCAACGACCTCGACCGCATCTTCAAGTCCGCGGGCGGGGCAGCCCGCGTCTACACCCTCACGGGCGCCGGGGCCACGGCGGCGCGATTCCGGGACGCGATGATGACCGTTCAGCGCGAGGCGAGTGCGGAGGATGATTTCGCGCTCATCCTCATCGGCCACGGCTCCTTCGATGGCGTCGAATACAAATTCAATCTCCACGGGCCCGACGTCACCTCGAAGGAGATCGGGGCCATGTGCGACGGCGTCCGCTCGCGCCGGCAGCTGATCGTCGACACCACCAGCGCCAGCGGGGGCGCCATCGCGGCGCTCGAAAAACCAGGCCGCGCCGTCATCGCCGCCACCAAATCGGGCACGGAAAAGAATGCGACCGTGTTCGTACGCTACTGGGTCGATGCCTTGGAAGACCCGTCCGCCGACGCCGACAAAAGCGACTCGGTCAGCGCCATGGAAGCGTTTCGTTACGCGGCGGGGAAAACCTCGGCCTTTTACGACGCGGAAAAACGGCTGGCCACCGAACATGCCGTCTTTAATGATGTGGGCCGCGGCGAAGCCGTGCGTGAAGCCGGCAACGGTCAGGGGATGCTGCTTGCGAGCTTCACGCTCGTGCGCCTCGGCGCGAGCCGACTCGCCGCGAACGATCCTTTGAAGCGCGCCCTGCTCGACAAGAAAGAGGAGCTCGAGCAGAAGATCGACAGCCTCAAGTACCGCAAAGCGGCCATGGACCCCGCGGACTACAAGAAACAATTGACCGACGCTCTCGTCGAACTGTCCAGAGTGCAGGAGAAACTGGACCAATGAGAGGCCTCTCGCTGCTTCCGGCGCTCCTGCTGATGGGGCCGCTTTGGGCCGGTGCCGCCGTTGGGCCGGGCGACTGCTGGACCGAGCGCAAACACGGTCAGGATGCGCAGGCGCGGGCGTGCTTCACGGCTCTTGCCCGGAGTGCCGACGCCTACTTCAGGGCCGAAGGGTTCTGGGGCCTTGAACAGTGGGACCGGGCCAATGACGAGTTCCGTCTCGCAACCCGGCCCGCAGACAGCAAGGCGCTCTACAAGGTTCGCTGGGGCCTGTTGCTGCACGAGCGCTTCAATAACGCCGACGCCGCCGGTCTCTTTCATGAAGCGCTCGAAAAGGACCCCTCAAGCGCCGAGGCCTATATCGGTCTTGCCCGCGTCTCCGCCGACAGTTTCAATGGCCAGGCCGCCGGCTACCTGCGAAAAGCCATGGCCCTCGATCCGGGGCGGGCCGACGCCCATGAGCTCATGGCGCAGCTCGCGCTTGAAAACGATGACCGCGGTCTGGCCGCAGCCGAGGCTGACAAAGCCCTTCGCCTCCGGGCAGACTCACTCGATGCCCTGGCGACGCGCGCCGCCATCGAATTGCTCTCCGACCGTGCTCCCGATCCATGGTTCGCCAGAATGGCCGCGATCAACCCCCACTATGGCGAAGGGTACGCGCTGGTGGCGCGTCAGTGCGAGATGCATTACCGCGTCGAAGACGCAGTCGCCTACTACCGCAAGGCCGTCGAAGCCTCCCCGCGCCTCTGGCCGGCGCATTCGGCCCTGGGCATCGAGCTCATGCGGCTGGGCAAAGAAGACGAGCCCCGTCGGGAGCTCGAGCTGAGCTACAACCACGAGTATCGCGACGCCGCCACCGTCAACAGTCTGCGTCTGCTCGACAGCTACAAAGACTTCGAGACCATTCGCGACGACGCGGCCATTCTGAAGCTGCATAAGACGGAAGCCGCGCTGCTCCGCCCCTACCTGCAGCCGGAAGTGCATGCGATTCTCGCTCGTTACCAGACCAAGTACCGCATGAAGCTTCAGGGTCCGGTGCAGGTCGAGGTCTATCCCAACCACGAGGATTTTGCCGTGCGCACCCTGGGCATGCCCGGCCTGGGCGCGCTCGGGGTCACCTTTGGCGATGTCATTGCCATGGACAGCCCCTCGGCGCGCAAGCCGGGCGACTTCAACTGGGGCGCCACCCTCTGGCATGAGATGAGCCATGTATTCATCCTCGCGGCCACCAATCATCGCGTGCCCCGGTGGTTCACCGAAGGCCTCGCCGTGCACGAGGAAGGCGAGCGCTCTCCGGAGTGGGGCAACCGCGTCACGCCCGATGTTCTGGTTGCCATCCGCGACAAGAAGCTTTTGCCGGTCTCCGAGCTCGACCGCGGCTTTGTCTATCCCGAGTATCCCTCGCAGGTGATTGTCTCCTACTTTGAGGCCGGAGCCATCTGTGAGTTCATAAAAGAGAAGTGGGGCGAGGACAAACTCCTCGCCATGGTCGACTCCTTTGGGAAACAGCGGACGACGCCCCAGGCGGTCAACGAGAACCTGGGTCTTGCGCCCGAAGACTTCGACCGGCAATTTTCCGCCTGGCTTGGCCGCAGATATGGCGCCGAGGCCGCACAGTTCGACCAGTGGCGCGGCAAGCTCAAGGCGCTCGCATCCGCCGCGCATGAAAAGCAATACGACGCCGTGGTCCGGGATGCGCCCGCCGTCCTTGCCATGTATCCCGAATATGTGGAGGAAGCCAGCGTCTACCAGTTCCTGGCCGATGCGGACCAGGCGCGCGGCGACCGGAACGCCGAGGCCGCCATTCTGACCGCCTATGAGCACCAGGGCGGCCAGATGCCGGAGATGCTCAAGCGCCTGGCGGCGCTCGAAGACTCTCGGGGACAGACCGGCGAAGCCGTCCAAACGCTCGAGCGGCTCAACTATATCTACCCGGTGAAGGACGAAGAGCTGCACCATCGACTGGGCGATTTGCTCTATAAGGAGAAGCAATACGACGCCGCCATACGCGAGTACAGCGCTTTGGCGGCATCTAATCCCGTGGACAAGGCCGGCGCCGAGTTCAGCCTGGCACAGGCGTATTTCGCTGCCGGCAAGAAAGACCAGGCTGAAGAGTGCGTCTTGGCTGCGCTCGAAATTGCTCCCGGCTACCGTCCGGCGCAGAAGCTGCTTCTTCAGCTGCAACAATCACCCACCACTCCCAAGTAATGCGAAAGGACTTCCATGGTTCCCTTGGCCCGATTGGATGAAGATGCAGCGCTGCTCGAGCAACGCGTTCAGCGCTTCCACAGAGTGCGCGAGCAAGTCCTGCAGCAGGTGCGCGCCGTCATCGTGGGCCAGGGAGAGGTGCTCGACCAGATCCTGATCGCCCTGTTCGTCGGCGGCCACTGTCTTTTGACGGGCATGCCCGGCACGGCCAAGACCCTGATGGTGCGAACCATTGCCGAGGCGCTGGGCCTTGTGTTCCGGCGCATCCAGTTCACCCCCGACCTGATGCCGTCCGACATTACCGGCACCGACATTATTGAAGAGGACCTCGAGACCGGGCATCGCAAATGGACCTTCGTCGAAGGGCCGATCTTCGGCAATGTGCTGCTGGCCGACGAGATCAATCGCACGCCTCCGAAGACGCAATCCGCGCTGCTCGAAGCCATGCAGGAGCACTCCTGCACCGTGCGCGGCCACATGTACCGCCTGCCGGCGCCGTTCTTCGTGCTGGCGACGCAAAATCCGATCGAACTCGAAGGCACCTATTCGCTCCCGGAAGCACAACTGGACCGCTTCTTCTTCAACTCCCTGCTGGACGATCTGAACGCCGAGGACGAGTTGAAAGTCATCGACCGCACCACCACCCAACTGGAGACCAAGGTCGAGGCCGTAACTTCGGCGGAAGAGCTGCTCGACTTTCAGCAACTGGTGCGGATGGTGCCCATCGCCGAGACCATTTCGCGCTGGGTCGTGACTCTGGTGCGCGCCACGCGGCCGAAGAGCGAGAACGCGCCCGGCTTCGTCAAGAAGTATGCCAACTACGGCGCCAGCGTGCGCGCCGCGCAGTCGATTGTGCTGGCGGCCAAGGCGCGGGCGCTTTCCGACAAGCGCTATCACGTCACCTACGAGGACATCACGGCCATCGCCATCCCCGTGCTGCGCCATCGCGTGATACTCAACTTCCACGCCGAATCCGATCGCATCGACGCCGACGAGATTCTCAAGCAACTCGTGGCCGAGGTGCCGCCGCCGAGAGAGGGTTGATGCAGCGTTTCCTCGATCCCGAAGTGCTGGCCGGCATATCCTCGCTCGATCTGCTGGCCAAGACGGTTGTGGACGGTTTCGTCGCCGGCCTGCATCGTTCCCCCGAGTTCGGCTTCAGCCAGGAGTTTGCCGAGTACCGCGCTTATACGCCGGGAGACGACTTGCGTCATGTGGACTGGAATCTTTTCGCACGCACGGAACGTTGTTATCTCAAACGCTACCGCGGGGAGACGAACAGCCAGCTCACGGTCCTTTTCGACGCCAGCAACTCCATGCAGTACACCTCCGGCCCGCCCAGCAAAATCGACTATGCGCGCTACCTTGCCGCGGCGCTGTTCTATCTCGCCATTCACAATCAACGAGATGCGGCCGGGCTCATTGTCTTCGACGAGGAAGTACGCGACTACATTCGCCCGTCTACGCGGCCGGGACAGCTGGCGCGGCTTTTTGCCGGCCTCGAACAGGCCACCCCGCGCGCCCGGACGAGTTTTTCGAGGCCGCTCGAACACTTTCAGCATGCCCTGCGGCGGCGAGGCATCGCCGTCGTCGTGTCGGACTTCTATGAAAAACCGGAAACCATCGTCGCCCACATCGCGCCCCTGCGATTCCGCGGGAACGAAGTCATCCTGTTTCAGATTCTGGATCCCGAGGAGATCCGGCCGGTCCTGAAGGGGCCAGCCCTGCTCGTCGACCTTGAAACCGACCAGAAGATTGAAGTCATCCCCGAGTACACCAAGACCGCCTATCGCGCCAGAATCGACGCCCACGTCGACGAGCTTCGCTCGCGGGCGCGCGCCGCCGGCATGGATTACCACCTTCTTGTTACCACCCAGCCTCTGGATTTGGCGCTGCGCGAATACCTCACCCTGCGGCAGGCGGGCGACTGATGGGCTTTCTGGCGCCATGGTTTATGGCCGGACTGGTGGCGCTCGGCGTACCCGTCTTTGTGCATCTGCTGCGTCGTCATGTCACCATCCCCCGCCCGGTCAGCTCGCTCATGTTCTTTGAGCGCGGCACGCAGAGCTCGACCCGCCACCGGCGGCTGAAATATCGGCTGCTGTTTGCGCTGCGCGCGGCCTTCCTGCTGCTGCTGGTGCTGGCCTTCGCCAATCCCTTCGTGCGGCGTTCTCGCGGGGATGGAGGCGGGCGCACGCACCTCGTCGTCCTCGACAACTCCTTCAGCATGCGGGCGGGCGCCCGGTTTGCCGACGCCAAGCACCAGGCGCTTGCCGCACTCGAGCGAAAGCCCCCGGCTGACAAGGCGCAGATCATGGCCCTCGGCGGAGAGCTTGAAATTCTGACCCAGCCGGTCGCAGATGGCGCACGGCTCCGCTCGGCTCTCGAGAGCATCCAACCGGGCGACGGCCGCGCCAGCTTCGGCGACCTGGCGCGGGCCGTGCGCACGCTTGTCGAAACCGTGCACGGGCCCGTCGATGTCGACCTTTTCAGCGACCTGCAACACAGCGCCATGCCGGCCAACTTTGCCGACATGGTCCTGCCGGCAAATGCCAGGCTGGTGCTGCATCCGGCGGCCGAAGGTCCTACGGTTCCCAACTGGACGGTCGAAAGCGTAGAGGCCCCGGCCGAGTTGTCCGACCCAAGCGACGCCAGGCGGTCGCGGGTTCGCGCCGTGGTCGCAGGCTTTGGCACCCCGGGGGCGAGGAAGACGGTCTCGCTCCTGGTAAACGGTAAGACCATCGCGACGCGAATGGTGGAGGTGCCGGCGAATGGACGTGCGACGGTGGATTTTTCGCCTCTGGCTGTCGGCTACGGCTTCAACCGCTGCGCGGTGGCCGTCGCAGGCGGAGACGCGTTCCCGGCCGATGACACGAGCTTCTTCGCAGTGCGACGGTCCGACCCCGAGCGCGTTCTCTTCGTACATGATGAGGGCGATACCCGCTCGGGAACCTACTTCGGGGCGGCGCTCGCAGCCGCTGCGCCCGGTTCCTACGTGCTGCAGTCCATGGCCCGGGAGCAGACGACTGATGTCGACCCATCGCGGTTCGCCTTCGTGGTGCTCTCCGACGCGGTTCGCCTGCCCTCAATTTTTGAGCATGCGCTGACTCCGTATGTCGCCAGAGGGGGGAACGTGCTCATCGCGCTCGGCACGCGCGCCGCGCGGCACGTCGCCATACCGTTGTGGGGCGGCGAGGTTCAGGACACGCATAACTATGCGCGCTCCGGCCAGGCCGCCTCGGTCGCCCAGGTGGACTTCAGCCATCCCGCACTCGACGGGGCGCAGCCGGGACGCGATAACGGCGGCTGGTCTGACGTCAAGGTGCTGTATGCGGCGGTGGTAGACCCGGCCCGGGCGCGCGTGGCGGCACGGCTCGCCGACGGCACGCCGCTCCTGCTTGAAAAACAGCTTGGCGAAGGCCATGTGCTCGTTTTTGCCTCGGGAATGGAAAACCTGACGAATGACCTGCCGCTCCATCCGCTCTTTGTGGCCTTTGTGGACCGCCTGGCGCGGCACTTTTCAGGCAGCGACCCCGCGGGCGCCTCGAAACTGGTGGATTCTTTCGTCGAGCTGCGTCCGGGGGGCGTTCCGGCGGGCGCCGCTGCCGGCCTCGAGGTGGTCGATCCCGAGGGACGGCGGCCGCTTTCTCTGAGCCAGGCGCGCAACGCCCAGACTCTCCGGCTTACGCAGGCAGGCTTTTATCAGATCCGGTTCGCCAACGGCCGGGACCGGGTGATTGCGGTGAATCCGGACCGCCGGGAATCGAACCTAGAGCCGCTGCCCAACGATCTTCAGCAGCTCTGGAGCGGGAGCTCGGGTGGGCAACCGGGGCAGCCAGCGGGCGCCCGCTCGGGCGCGGTAAAAAATCAGCCTGTGCCACTCTGGTGGTACGTTATGCTGATTGCATTGGCAGCTGCAAGCGCTGAGATAGCGGTCGCCAGCCGCTACATGGGCAGGCAGCGGGAGGAAGCATGAGCTACCGAAACGAGCTCAACTCCTATATCACGCGGCTGCATCGCCGCCTGCGGCTCGGAGCATGGCTGCGCGGCGCGGCCATCTTCACGGGCACCGCGCTCGTCCTGACCGTGGTCCTGGTTCTCCTGCTCAATCAACTCGCTTTCCCCGCGCACGGCATTTCCCTGTCGCGGGTGGTGATTCTTGCCGCGCTCGCCGCCGCCGCCATATTCGGCCTCGCATTACCGGTCAAGCGTTTAACCGAAGCCCAGGCGGTGCGTCATGCCGAACTGGCCAGCGGCGAACTGGCCCAGCGCTTGACCACCTATCAGGAGCGGGCAAGCCGGGAAAATGATCCGTTTATGGAGCTGCTGGCCGCCGACACGCTGGCGCGCGTACAGGGCGCGGAGCCCTCGGCGCTGGTCCGCGGCAATCGCCTGTTTGCGCTCGGCGGGGCCGGAGCGGCCTGTCTCATCGTGCTGATCTGGATGATCGTCGCCGGTCCGGGTTATCTCGGCTACGGGGCATCCCTGCTCTGGTCCGGTCCCAGGAAGGACCGGCCTCCGCTCTACGCTATCTCGGTCCATCCAGGCAGCGTGACGGTGCGGCGACACAGCGATCAGCTCGTTACCGCGCGCATCACCGGCCTCGAACCCTCCAGGGCGCAGCTCCTGGCTCATTATCGGAACGCCTCCGGATGGGAACCGGTGGCGATGCAGCGCGCGCCGGGCGGCTCCGCCGGCGCCACCTATCAGTTTGTTTTCGCCGGGCTGCCCGAGGATGTGGAGTATTACGTTACCGCCGGTCCACTGGTCTCCGAGCACTATAAAATGCGCGTCGTCGACCTGCCGGCGGTCAAAGCAATGCAGGTGAGCTATCACTATCCGGCCTGGACCGGCATGAAGCCGGTAACCGAGGAGCATTCCGGCGATTTACGCGCCATTGAAGGAACCGACGCCGTGATCCAGGTCAGGACCGATCAACCCTTGAAGGGCGGACAGTTTCGATTGGATGGCGGCCAGACGGTCGCTCTCACCGCTCTACCGGGCAACACTTACCAGGGCACCATCCACATGGAAAAGGACGGCGTTTACTACCTGGCGGCAAACCAGGACGGCCAGTCCGTGCGCCTGTCTGAAGATCACTTCATCGCGACCGATAAAGCCATGCCGCCCGAAATCGCCATCCTGCGCCCCGGCGGCGATTACCGCGCCAGCCCGATTGAAGAAGTGGCGGTGGGCGTGAAAGGGTCGGACCAGTTCGGATTGAAGGCCATGCACCTTCACTATTCGGTAAACGGGGGTCCGGTCCGCGACATCAACCTCCTGAAGGCGCCCGGCGCGAAAACCGCAGACGGCGCCTACACGCTGCCGCTCGAGGATTTCAAGCTTGTCCCCGGCGATCTGGTCAGCCTCTACGCAACCGCCAGGGACGGCCACAGCGAGGCCCGAACCGACATCTCCTTCATCCAGGTCGATCCCTTTGAGCGTGAGTTCTCTCAGTCGCAGGCTTCGGGCGGGGGAGCGGGCGGAGGCGGCGGCGACAGCGGCGACCAGACCGAGATTTCCAGGCGCGAGAAAGAACTGATCGCGGCAACCTGGAAGCAGCAAAATGACAAGAAGGCAACCCCCGGCGGTGCGGCCGCTCAGGGCCAATTTCTTTCCCAGGCACAGAAAAAGCTGCGCGACCAGGTCAATGCGCTCTCGGTGCGCATCGAGAGCCGCGACATCTCCCAAGCCAACCAGGAATTCACCGAGTTTGACAAGTCCATGCACGATGCCGCCTCGGCGATGGATCCGGCGGCCGACAAGCTGCAATCCACGCGGTGGAAAGACGCGGTCCCGCTCGAGCAGAGGGCCCTGCAGGCCCTGTTGCACGCCGAAGCCACTCTTCGCCATATCCAGGTCGCCTTCGGGCAGCAGGGAGGCGGCGGAGGCGGCAATTCGGGCCGCGACTTGGCCAGCCTGTTCGACCTCGAACTGGATACGGCCAAGAACCAGTACGAGACAGCGCAGAACGCAACTCCGGCCGAGCGAAGGGAAAAAGACATCGAGGACACGCTCGCCAAGCTCGATGCGCTGGCCAGGCGGCAACAGGACCTTGCCAACCAGCAACAGAACCCCCAGCAATCCTTCGAGCAGCGGTGGGAACAGGAGATGCTGCGCCGCGAGGCCGAGCAATTGCAGCGCCAGCTGGACCAGCTCGCCCAGAACCGCCAGCCGGGCTCAAGCGGGTCGCAGTCCACCGACTCCAGCCAACAGCAGGGCTCTTCGCCGCGCAATCGCTCCGGCCGCGCAACGGGCTCGGATAGCCAATCCGATTCCGAAGCCGGCCCGCAGTCCGCGCGCGGCCAGGGCGGCGCTGCGTCTTCGGCTTCTTCCTCCGGCTCCCCGTCGGACTCGCGAATCGCCGAAGCCCGGAACCGGTTGCAGCAGGCGATCCATACCATGAGAAACAGCAGCGACGCTGCCGAGGAGAAGGCGAACGCCCGGCAGGCTGCAGAACAACTGCGGCAGGCGTCGAATCTGCTTGCCGCCACACAGCACCGGCTGGCTTCGGAAAAAGTCGACTCTCTCGCCCGCGAAGCCGAACGGCTCAGGCAGGAAGAAAGCGCCCAGGCAGGCCGGATCAACCAGTTTGCCGGCCAGGATGCTCCGAACCTCACCGATCTGAACGCGATGCTGAGTCGGCGCCGCGCGCTCTCCCAGCTGGCAGAGAACAGGCAGCAGCTTTCCGACGACCTTTCGAATCTGCATCGCAACATCCGCGGCGCCGCAAAGGAGATGGCGGCCAATCAACCGGGCGTGGCCGGGAGCCTGCGCGACGCGCTGACAGAGATGGATAACTCGGATCTCGACAACCGCATGCAACGAAGCGCGGACTGGCTGAGGCGCGGCGTCGATCCGAGCACCAGGGGCACCGAAGACGAGATTGCCCAGGGACTGGCGAAATTGAACCAGCAGCTGCAGCAGGCGAGCAAGGGGATGGCGCAGGCAAAGCAACGGGATGAGGCAACGGCCGGCGAGGACCAGGCCGAGCTGATGGAACAGGTAGAGCGGCTGCGAAATCAGATTGAATCCATGACCCGCTCAAGAGGCGGCAACGGCGCCGCCGGTCAGAACGGGCAAGCCGGCGCAGGCGGCCGGACGGATTCGGACCGCTCAAGCCAATTGAGTCGCGACGGTCGTGATGGATCGGGCGAGGCCCGGCAGCAGCAGCGAGCGAATTCCGGTCAGCCTGGAGGAAACCAGCCATCCGGGTCTGGAGCGGATGGCGCTCCGGGCGTGGTGACGGGCGATCTCGGCAACCGCAACCGGGGCGGGCAGAGCGGCGAGGTTCGCGACGGAGGAGGCGGCTGGGTGGACGGCACGGTCTGGAACAATATCAATACCGGAAACAACCATTATGGCCAGGGCCGCCAGGGGCCTGCGCCCACGGATGCTTCCGGCAATCCTCGTGATGTAGAAGGAGATTACCGGCAGGGCATGCAGGAGCTGAGCCGGCTTCGGCAGAGGATCAAGGACGATCCCCAGGCCGCGAAAAACATCGCCGAGCTGACCCGGCAAATGCAACATCTCGATCCCAGCCGCTTTCCGGGAAATCCCGCGATCGTGGAGGAGATGCATCGAGAGATACTCGGCTCGCTCGACCGGCTCGAGCTTCAGTTACAGCACAGCGGAATCTCGCCGCAAGCGCGGACAGGGAGGCAGTATCTGGTTCCGCAGGGTTATCAGGATTCGGTCGCTGAGTACTATAGGCGGCTAAGTAAGGGCCCCTAGAGCGTCAAACCCGGCTCACGCGGGACAAATCCTGATCCTAGCGGCGGTGACACCGCCAGGGTCTCGCTCCTTGCAACGACCGGCGCGGAACCGTCCGCCGGGGCGTACGAACTTTTCCCCCTCTTTGCGGCATCTGCCCGCGGCCCGCCCGGGCTGCACGAAGGCCTGCTGGCAAACGGATTTCATGCTAAGTGCCGCAGTTCCCGGCCTTTTCAACCGGAGCTTTCCTTCCGTCGACAGGTTTTCAATCGCCTCGGCTGCGATTGCGCCTTGAGCCTCCTTTCTCGGATTCCTCTCCGCATGCCAGTACTACAACTACCGTATGGACATCCCACTCACTTCATGGGAAATTTGTGCCCTAACCCTACCTGAGAGAACTGATAAGTCGCGGCTCTCTCTGCTGGGCGGTTTCGTCGAAATCGCCCGTGTTTTACAGAACATTGGAGTTTAGGTTCGAAACCCTCAACACCTTCGACCACACCCAGTTCTATCCGGACTGTCACAGGATAGAAACGTCAGCAGTGCAACCTTCGGGCACGTGTTTAAAACGGCGCCGCCTCGTATTGGCCAAGCGGCATTGAAGTTCAACTTCTAGAACATGGTGGCACTATGGCTTGGCATCAATTTCTCGCAAACCTTCTAGTTGCACTGTTGTTAGGAGCGATCATCGGCGCAGAACGGCAATGGCATCAGCGAATTGCCGGCTTGCGAACCAATGCGCTCGTGGCGGCGGGCGCGGCCATGTTTGTCAGCATTTCCCATCTCATGCCCTTACTGCCCACCTCCCTGCAGGTCGCCGCGCAAGTGGTTTCGGGTATCGGGTTCCTGGGAGCGGGCGTGATCATTCGAGAAGGACTCAGTATCCGCGGCCTCAATACGGCGGCTACCCTTTGGTGCTCGGCGGCGGTAGGATCGCTCTGCGGACTTGGTTTTGTCCGAGAAGCGGTGGTCGGGGCCACCGGCATCGTAGGCGCGAATATTGTTTTTCGCCCGCTCGCGCGAAAAATCGACCGGCAACCGGGCCGGGCTATCGATATGGAAACTCAGTACGCACTTCGCCTGGTTTGCCGCGTGGATGACGAAGCCAAGATCCGTGTACTGCTCATGCACGTTTTGCATCCTTTGCCAATGACTCTGCATGCCCTGCACAGCGAGGTCTTGAACTCCAACGGCAAGGTGGAGGTGCGCGCAACTCTTGTCAGTGCGGAACGGCGGAATGCAATGCTTGAAGGCGTGGTTCAGCGACTCAGTTTTGAATCCGGCGTCTCGGCCGTGAGCTGGGAGCTTGCTCGAAACCATACGGAATGAATGGAGGACACGGATGTGTTCTCCGGAAGACGCCCCTTGGAGCGAACC
>Ga0123355_10004272_pt1 | contig 20756 bp, 29 predicted proteins | sample TergutEmb28metaG_3_FD_89872 | JGI IMG/M metagenome (GOLD analysis project Ga0123355, IMG submission 89872) | Embiratermes neotenicus P1 segment gut microbial communities from Petit-Saut dam, French Guiana - Emb289 P1 | ecosystem: Host-associated > Arthropoda: Insects > Digestive system > Gut ...
AGTAATTTGACGCAATACGAGGAAGCGACGACGACGCGTACCCAAAGGTACGCTAGGAGTTGTTGATTGCAAGCAATCAACTTGCTGACGAAGTAGTGCGGAAAAATTACAAGTTACATTGGATGGTTTTTAGTTTATGTGATTATAAATACAGTTTCTAAAACCCTTGACAACCACCCGTCAAGCATTTATACTTTGCAAAGGGTTTTACCTTTATAGTGGAACAAGGATGTGACAAACATGGCAACCGATTTATTGGCAAAAAGACAAACTAGAAATTTGCTGTTCGATTTTTACGGATCTTTATTAACGGAAAAACAGCGCGATATCTTTGCCATGCACACTATAGACGACTGCTCATTTACAGAGATAGCACGGGAGTTTGAAATAACCCCTCAAGCTGTATCCGATAACCTAAAGCGTGCCACAATGCAATTAGAAAAATACGAAAAGTGCCTTGGTCTTGTTAAAAAATTGGAAAATAGAATGCATGTACTATCAGAAGTTGAAGCAATTCTTAGCAAACTAGAAAGTTTGGGCTGGACAGAAATAACTGCCATGGCCGAACGTATTAGAGAATTCATGCGCGAATTATAACAAAAATACCAGATGGTGACTGTGAGTCACCATCTGGTCAGTCACATTTTCATCTTAGAAGCTGTTTAGAATCTCGCTTCTGATAGATTTTCGAGCGTTTTTTGTCAGTTTGCTTTTGCGCTGACGACGCATATTCGAAGTATATCTGCAAGGAAGCGCAAAAGTAAAATGGCGGAAAATAAGCCGAAAAGATATTAAAATGGAGATTCTAAACAGTTTCTTAGGGCGTGTTCCCATTATGAGAATGCCCATCATGGGCGATAGGAGGACGACATGGCATTTGAAAATTTAGGCGATAAGTTACAAAATGCTTTTAAAAAACTACGCGGCAAAGGCAAGATATCAGAAAAAGACGTTAAAGAAGCTATGCGGGACGTAAGACTTGCCCTTCTTGAGGCGGATGTTAACTTTCGTGTTGTAAAAGATTTTGTCGCAGGAGTTACTGAAAAATCTGTAGGGCAAGGTGTTTTAGAGGGTATCAACGCAGGTCAGCAGGTTATCAAATTTGTACACGACGACCTTGTTACGCTAATGGGTTCGTCCCAGAGTCAATTAACATTCTCGTCAAAACCGCCAACGGTTTACATGATGGTAGGGCTACAAGGTGCAGGTAAAACTACAAGCACAGGTAAGCTTGCGGGGCTTTTGCGTAAACAGGGTAAGCGTCCATTATTGGTGGCCTGCGATATTTATCGCCCCGCTGCTATCAAACAATTGCAAATTGTGGGCAGCACATACAATATCCCGGTATTTGAAATGGGGGACAAGGTAAGCCCCGTTACTATCGCAGAAAACGCGCTAGGCTACGCATCCGAAAACGGCAACGACGTTGTTATTATAGACACTGCTGGTCGCCTTCACATAGATGAAGAATTGATGGGCGAATTGCACCAAATTCGTACAAAAGCAAAACCCCAAGAAATTTTGTTGGTTGTAGACGCCATGACAGGCCAAGACGCGGTAAACGTTGCACAAACTTTTGACGAAAAACTGGGGTTAGATGGCATTATTGTAACAAAGCTTGACAGTGATACCCGTGGTGGTGCGGTTTTATCGGTAAAAGCGGTAACAGGCAAGCCGATAAAATATGTAGGCATGGGCGAAAAATTGGACGATATGGAACCCTTCCATCCGGACCGTATGGCATCACGCATTTTGGGTATGGGCGATATCCTAACCCTTGTCGACAAAGCTCAGCAAGCCTTTGACGAAAAGCAAGCCCTTGACTTAGAACAAAAAATGCGTACAAACTCATTCACGTTGGAAGATTATTTGACACAGATGCAACAGATGAAGCAAATGGGTTCGCTAAAAGACCTGATTGGTATGATGCCAGGCGTAGATACATCTATGCTTGCCGGTGTGGACGTGGAAGGTGCCCTGGGTCAAACAGAGGCGATAATCCAGTCTATGACCAAGGCAGAGCGTCACAACCCTACAATATTGAACGGCTCCCGCAAGCGGCGTATTGCCGCGGGCAGCGGCAAAACTGTACAAGAAGTTAACCGCCTCTTGAAACAATTTGAAGAAATGCGCAAAATGATGAAGGATTTCACAGGTGGCGGAATGCTAGGCAAACTCGGCAAAAAAGGTAAATTCGGCAAAAAAGGGACATTTCCCTTCTTTGGCTAATATAAAAACATGAAAGAGGTATTGAAAAATGGTAAAAATTCGCTTGAAAAGATTTGGGGCAAAAAAAGCACCGTTCTATCGTATTGTTGTGGCAGACAGTCGCAACCCGCGTGACGGCAAAACCCTGGCCGAAATCGGCATCTACGACCCAACAAAAAATCCGACAGAATTGCGTGTAGACACTGACGCCGCAAAAAATTGGATTGCAAAAGGTGCGCAACCAACAGACACCGTGCGCGCACTTTTGAAAAAGTCTGGTATATAGTAGGTGGTTTAACGTGAAAGAGCTACTGATTACATTGGCGAAAAATTTGGTTTCACAACCGGATTTAGTAGAAGTAACCCAAGAAGAGCAAGACGGTACAATAATTTTACGTCTAAAAGTTAGTCCGGAAGATATGGGCAAAGTAATAGGCAAGCAAGGACGTATAGCCCGTGCGATACGTACCGTTGTAAAAGCTGCCGCTATTAGCGAGAATAAGAGAGTTAATGTGGAGATAAGCTAAAATACAAGTCTGTCTTTGGAGCCTGCATTCAATAATGGAATGTGCAAGTAGCGTGTAAATGGCGAAATATGCAAGTAACCAACACCGACGCATACTTGAAGAGAGTCTGCACGGAGGCGGTGACGCAGCAGATCGCGTCATTTATGCGCTAGTTGCGTATCCAATTATTAATCACGGGCTCTAAAACAAAAGGAGGACTCCGCCATGTCAGAAACAAAAAAAATTGACATTCTGTCAATTCAAGACCCGGCATTTGCCAAATACGGTCACATTGTCTTGGACTGTGACTTTACCGGCCCGCTAAACTGGCTAAGAACTTATGCCACATGCCCAACCAACAGTGTCCACTACACGGCCGATGAGCCCGAACTAACAACAATGGCAGTAATAAAACAAATCTCACAAACCTATTTTGGCGGTGCCAACATTCAAGCCGGCTACTGCTCCGGTCACACCAATGCAACCCCCGCTTTAGAATTTCATCCGTATAACGGCTATGAAATAATTGCAGCTGTTAGCAACACTATTTTGGTGGTAGCCCATACCGACGATATCCAAAACGGAACCATTCACAGCGACCACTGCGAAGCCTTCCTACTTCCTGCAGATACCGCGGTAATTTTGCGACCCGAAGCCCTGCACTACGCCCCAAATACTGCACCCGGCGAGAAAACCTTTATCACCTTAGTTGTGCTGCCGGCCGGCACCAATGTCGGCGAAAGCAGTGAAAGCTTCAAAATTGGTACTACAGATATTCCGTTTCTTGTCACCAATAAAGTTCTTCTTGCCCGCGAAGGGTCTGACGAAGCAAATAGCGGTGCCTATGTGGGCCTAATTGGCCCAATGATAGTAACCTAGACAAGGAGTGGCGCACAATGACAAATTTTGAAGCAGAAACCAAAGCACTTGAAAATTTACTGTGGGAATTTGGATTAAAAGAAGCCGTTACCAAAATTGAAGAAGACCAAAAAAATTCGGCCCTTATATGCATTATTTCAAAAGGAAATAGCGGCAAAGTTATTGCCACCGTTTTTAATGAGTTTGACTATTTCCCTAAATATGTAGTTATCCGGGAAAGGTTTCAAGAAGCTTACCCGAATGTAGATGTTAAATTTCTTATATAGAACTTTTCAAAAGCACAGCACTCCCGACCGGGGTAATGCAGTATTTGCCCATACTTGCGGGGATAAACACTGAACGACCAGTCTCAACCTCGACAGACATGCTGTCTGTGGCAATTGTGGCACCGCCTTCAACACATGTGAAAATAGAAAAAACCTGGGTGTCTGACTCTTCGTAAATAGTGTCTGCCAGCAGGTACTTTACAATGGTAAAATGCGGGTTGTTTATTGCATAAATCAACTCGTTTTTGCCATTTTTTATTGTTTTGCCAACCGTAACGGATTTTAGCAACATCTCTTCAAAATCGGCAACGGCAAGGGCATCTTTAACATGCAGCGGGCGAGGTTTGCCGTCTAGGCCTATGCGGTTATAATCGTATATACGATATGTTATGTCCGAATTTTGCTGGACTTCCGCAACCATTGCCCCGGGAGTTAGCGCGTGAACAAGGCCTGCCGGTATGTCAATGATATCCCCCGTTTTTACCGGGAGATATTCCATGCAGGCTTCCACCATGCCGTTTTCAAAAGCCAACGCGAGCTTTTCTCGCGTAACGCCGGGCTTTAGGCCAATTATCAAATTCCCGTCGTGGGGCGGGGATAGTACATACCACATTTCGTTTTTACCGGTGTCATGACCGCCTTGTTTTTTTGCGTACTCGTCGCAGGGGTGTACTTGAATGGAAAGGACATCGTTTGCATCGATAATTTTAACAAGCAGCGGGAAGCGTGTGCAATTTTCCAATCGTGTACCCAAAATCCCCCGCTTGTCCTGCGCGATATAATCTTCGAATGTAGTGCCGGCTAAGGGGCCGTTTTCAATTATGCCCATTTCGCTAGGGCGGCAGGAAATATCCCAGCTCTCCCCCACTTTGTCTGACGGGAGATTTCGGTCGAACATGGTAGCAAGACGGGTTCCACCCCAAATCATTTCTTTGTAAATTGGTTTGAAAATTATTGGGTATAGCATTTTTTATTCCTCCATAAGCGTAATGAGTTATAGCGAATATTTTAGCATAGTAATTAATTGAAAGGAAGTAGCTACAAACATGCTTGTTTTGCTATAATGGGGTTGTAGAAGTTTTAATTTTAGGAGGCAGTGCTATGTATAAAGCAATGGACCAAATCGAAAAGGAATACAACGGCAAATGGGTTTTTATGATTAATTGCAAAAAAGACGAGTTTAGTTCCGTTATTGGTGGCGAGGTTGTGTACGATGACAAAAGCATGAATGAAGTTTTACGCAACATGAAAAAGCATGACCCGAACGGCACATCAGTATATGTGCGGTATATTGGAAAATTGCCAGAAGGAGTTGCAGTGTTGCTATGATGCAGGATACGATAAAAATGCAGACCTATGGCGAAGCGTTGTATGTTGATGTAGACATGTGGAATAATATTTCACAGAAATTTAACACGACGCTTTGACATTTGACACGGGAGCTACAGTCACTACCATATCGTCAGAAATTTTAAGCAGACTGGGGTATGATATTGCGAGCGGCAAAGTGCAAAAAATAACCACCGGCAGTGGAGTTGCGCATCTACGAGAAATAATCGTTGATAAGTTAATGCTTGGAAAACTTGAATTGAAAGATGTAAAGGTTTATGCACATGACTTCCCAGATGAGTGCTTTACAACGGGTGTAATTGGTCTTAATGTGCTCTCGCAATTTGATATATTGCTGTCGTTTAGTAAAAAGATAATTAGTCTTGCAAAAATTGATTAGCGGCAACTGGCTAATGCTTGCTTACGTACGATCGTTTATGTTAAAATGCCGCAAAGGGGTTGACATTTGCATGATAAGCAGTACAATTTTGCAGAGCAGAGCAGAGCAGAGCAGAGCAGAGCAGAGCAGAGCAGAGCAGAGCAGAGCAGAGCAGAGCAGAGCAGAGCAGATGTTAATTCTGCGTTTTTAGCGTGGGTTAAAAATAAATTGATATGTGATTTTAAGTACCTAGCTTTTTGCCGTATGCGGCTATGAGATGGGTGCTTTTTTATGTGAAAAGCGGAGCTATATGTATTTTGACAAATACCATATTACATACGGTCATACATGAACAATTTGGCAACAGAGTCGCAGACCGTATTGTTAAAGAAGTTTACAAGGATTTTTTCCTTGTATGCCTCAAGCACGAGGCAATAGCAAGTTTGTCGTGTCGTTTGGCAAACTTGCTTACTAAAGTTAATTGCATTGTGCAATTTACGACAACTACAGCACCGTAAACTATCGGTGCAAGATATGTGAGAGGAGGAGGAACAACGAAATTAGGTAATTCAGCCATTAGGAGGCTGGAGGGTTGTACTAAAGTAGTAAGGCAAAAAACTAAAGATGTTTTAAAAACAGCAAGGCAAAAAAATTCTTAATAGAAAGAGGTCATTAAAATGACAAAAATGAAAAAATCAGTTAGTTTTTTACTCGCAGTTGTGCTTATAATTGCACTTGCGACTCCTGTAGCATTCGCAAATACTACACAGGAACGTTGGTTTGCCGATGTCATTGTAGAATTCACCACACCAGAAGGGGACTTAATTGTTCCTCAAAGCATAGGTAGCCGGTCTTACGTAAACGAAACCCCTACGCGCCCTCTTGCGATCCTCAATGGAAGGGTCTTTACTGGTACCGACACTACTGTCACTTCAACTATGCCATCATTTGTGATCTACATTGACTATGTAGATGATTACACAGATATTGGCCGGTTTGTGGTTGAGTTCCAAAAGGCACAAAATCAGTCTGGTCATTACTATTGGTCAGGACATCTACAAATTGTTTTAGGTAACTCTGAACCAACACCAACTGGAAACAGTATCCTCATTAATGGGACACCTCTAGTTTCAGACGTACCTCCCATTATCGATAATGATATGGTGATGGTGCCGATCCGAGCTATCGGCGAAGCATTTGACGCAACGTTGCTCTGGCACGAGCAATACCGCGGCATAACCATATTGTTAAACGCCAACACATCCGTAGGGATAAACATTGGCAGCACACGAGCAGTTTTAGTAGTTGATGGTGTACCGGAGGTTTTCGAATTAGATACACCTCCAATACTGGAGAATAGTCGCACATTAGTGCCACTTCCCTTTATTGGAAAAATCTTCGGTGCTGAGGTAAGTTGGAACGCTCCAAATGTAATAATAACAATACCCTCCTCCTAATTTTCGTATTCTCCTCTCAAAAAACCAGCCTCCTAAGGCTGGTTTTGCAGGCTCCAGGGCTTGCAGGCCATTTGTCGTGGGATGGTTAAAAACCCGCGCTAACTTTTTTAAGGCGAATAACGCCCAACAAGAAAAGCTAATTCGTAGTTCGCGCATCCGCACTGCAATCAGTACCAAAAAATCGCTCTCATACTTCATAAAATCACATAGTTTTCTCTACATTGTCAAAGGCCAGCGACTTTGTCACTGACATTTACCTGGCAGATGAATTAATTAGCCAGGGAAAATGTCATCCCAAGCTACGCCCCCCTCCCCATTTGCCAGCGACTTTGTCACCTTCATTTATTGCCTAAAACAGCCGCTTGCCAGCAAAAATGTCACATGCCTATGTAAACAAATCCAAGCACATCACATGACATATTCCCAGGCAAAAAAAGTGACATTATTGCTGGCAGCGATTTTGACATTCCAAACGAAAATATCACATATCAAATCAAAAAAGGTCAAGACACGCATCGCTAAGCAAACTAAGCAGACTTGCTTCATAACTTTGTCTGATAGGAGATTTCGGTCGAACATGGTAGTAAGACGGGTTCCGCCACAAATCATTTCTTTGTAAATTGGTTTAAAAATTATTGGGTATAGCATTTTTTTATTCCTCCATAAGCGTAATGAGTTATAGCAAATATTTTAGCATAGTAATTTATTGAAAGGAAGTAGCTATACACGCGCTTGTTTTGCTATAATGGAGTTGAGATGGGAAGTAAAAAGAGTGGAGAATCACATACTAGCCTACTAGTTTTTTTCAGACAGCCAAAGAAAAGAGGCCAATCATGTTAATAGTAACCGACCTGGATCGAACCCTGCTACGTGCCGATAAAACCATTTCTCCATACACAATTGACGTTTTCCGCCGTTTGCAACAGCAGGGCAAAAAAATTGCAATTGCCACCGCCCGTCCAAAACGTTTCACCGACAGATACATTCACGAAATTAACGCCGACGCCGCCATACTACATAACGGGGCTGTTATTTATACAGGTGATAAATTACACAGTAACCTTGGCATTCCCAGCCACACCGCCGCAACAATTTTGCAAAAAGTTCTGCGTGACTACCCACACATGCATATTTCCTGTGAAATAGACGACACCCTATACGCCAACTTTCAATTGCCGGACCAATTTTGGGGCTGGACCAGTGCACTAACAGACTTCACCAACCTGCCCAACAAACCAGTAGACAAAATGCTGTTTTCCGCTGCCGAAGACCCTGCCGCTCTAGAAACTCTTCGCATTTCCTTGGCCAAGGATTACAATGCCATAATGGGAGAAGGCTGGCTACTTATGGTAATGAGCAAGCTCGCCTGCAAATCCGCCGGTGTAAAAGATACTGCTACACTGTTCGGGATTTCTCTAGCAGATACGATTGCCTTTGGCGACGACACAAACGACATAGAGATGCTTAAACTCAGTGGCATAGGAGTGGCCGTGTCCAATGCCTGCGACAGTGTAAAAGCCGCATCCGACCACATATGCGACACCAACGAAAACGACGGCGTAGCCAAATGGCTGGCGGAGAAATTTTTGTAATATGTAAAAACCGTGCAAGCACGGTTTTATCAACGGGTTTTATGTATCTAACCCCAAGCTAACCATTATTGCACGGTTTATTTTTTTCATCATATTATCTTCCAGACGGCAAATTTTTTCCCGCAGGCGTTTTTTATCAATTGTACGAATTTGCTCCAGAAGAATTACCGAATCTTTTACTAATGTAGAATTAACGGACTCTATTTCAATATGTGTTGGTAGCTTGGCTTTGTTTATTTGGGAAGTAATTGCTGCGCAAATTACCGTTGGGCTGTATTTGTTGCCCACATCGTTTTGCACAATTAGCACAGGACGTACTCCTCCCTGCTCGGAACCTATCACAGGACTAAGATCTGCATAAAATATATCGCCTCGCCGTACTTGTAACACGTAACGTCACCCCATTTCAATTTGTACTTTGATTCTTGCCACTTTTTCGGGCATCTAAACATGTATACTTGATTGCAAAAACTTCTACAAGGAATCATTTAAAGTTTCTGCAATCAAGCAACCTAAAGCCTGTGCAAAAAGTGTTTTTTTTGCACATTCGTATAATTTATACATAAACTCGCGGAACTCTTTTTCCTATTCCGCATAAAATTTCGTAACTAATTGTGCCAACAATTTCAGCAAGATTATCTGCGCATACGCCGTCCGCGCCCATCATAACAACGGGGTCGCTTTCGTTTACGTTTGGTATATCGGTTATATCTGCCATGCACTGATCCATACAAATGGCACCTGCGATAGGGGCAAATTTTCCGTTTATTAACACCTTACCGCCGTTTGATAACCGCCGCGGGTAGCCGTCGGCATACCCTATCGGAAGCACGGCAATTTTACTTTTGCGGGTTGTTTTGTATAGATGCCCGTAACTAATTCCTACATTTGCTTCTAGTTCCTTTACCATGCTAATGCGGGACATAAGGCGCATAACGGGTCTAAGCCTAAGCGGCGCGCATGCTTCTATCATTTCGGCCGAAGGCGGATAGCCGTATAGCATAATTCCGACCCGTGCAAAATCCATACAAAGCCCCTGCCCTACCCCGCCGGATACCATATGTGAAACCGCACCGGAATTTGATATATGTTTTTCCGGAATATCCAAGCCGCGCTTTAACAATTCGCCTAGGAACCATTCAAAACGCTTAAGTTGTTCGTGCATAAAACCTGTTTCGCGCTCGTCAGATGTGGCCAAATGAGTATATATACCCGCAACATTTAAATTGGGATCTTCGGCAATTTCGCAAATTTTTTGTACACTTTCCTTAGTTGGTAAAAAGCCAAGGCGGCTCATACCCGTATCAATTTCAATATGTACTGTCGCTTGCTTGTTTAAACGTTTTGCATGTTTTGTAAGGTCCTGTGCCCCGCTTTTGCAAAAAATTGTTTGTGCTAAGTTGTGGTGAACTACTTCGCGCAACAATGGTTCGGGCGTAAAACCCATAATTAATATTGGTGCGAAAATGGCATTTTCCCGCAATGTAATCCCCTCTTCGCAAAGAGCTACACCCAGGGATTTAACCCCGCCGTCAAGCAAAGTATGCGCAACTGGAACGGCACCATGCCCATAGGCATCTGCCTTTACAATTCCCATAATATTTGCTTTTGTGTTATTTTTTACAATTTTTAAATTGTAAGCCAAGTTACAGAGATTAATCTCTGCCCATGCCCTTTTGTATGTCATATGTACCTCTATTCTAATGGGGCACTGCCCCAAGCCCCGCCGTTCCGCCAGGCAAAGCCAGGCTACACTTCCTTCGGGAAGCGGCGTAGCCGCTTTTATATTGTGAACAGTGCGTCATCCAATTCTACATTAGCTTCAAAAGCATGATATGTAATAACAATTCTTTCTGCCCCGTCCTGATCAAATATAATTAATTTTACAGGAAGAAGGGTTGTATTGTCTACCCACAAACGGGCAACTGCTAAATACGGGTGCTCACCAGGTATCGTTGCTTCTAACACAGTACGCAGTCCCTCTTCCATATCTGTTACACTAACAGAAATTTCGTTACATTGCAAATAATTTCTTACAAAACTGGTTAAAAATATTTCACTGCGTTCCGGATTTTCTTGAACTTGTATGGAAACGCGACCGCTTACACGGCTGTTGAACTGAATTATCTCCTGGCCGTTAAATGCAGTAACACTGCCTGCTACATTAGAAGGGGCAGTTACCTCTATTCTGTATTCGCCTGTAATCTTTGCGTGCTGCAAAACCTCATAGCGGTTTACGCCTTTATTGGAATGGTATTCTACCGTGGCCATGGCACGAAAAGTCTGCATTTCGAAAAGATTACGCTTTATTTGTTCATACGTACTCATTTCTTCGGCATCTAGTATTCCGCGGGTGTCTTGGGAGTTGCATGCAATGGTGAATAATAAAATTACTATCATTAGTGTAAGTGCGATTAGTGGTTTCATTTTATCCCTCCTGGGGTTTTGTTTGTATATTTATACGGGGGATGGGAAAGTTTTAGAAGTTTAATTTTATTGTTGACAAAATGACACCACTGTCATAATATATGTATGACAGTGGTGTCAGCGTCATTGGTAATATGAAAACTCATATCCCTGGCATGAAGTGCAATGACGGTGCGAACATTTTCATGCATGTCTGGTGACTGATTTAAACTGGTAATAGACGAAAGGAGGTGCCAACATTTCACGCCCACATTTTGAAAAACAACGCAAAGACAAACTTCGCAAAATACTGGAAGCCGCGCGTTTAGTCTTTTGCCGCAAAGGTTTCATAGCTGTAAAAATGCAGGACATAATAGATGAATGTGGAATTAGCCGCGGTGGGATTTACATTTATTTCGCGTCGGTAGATGAAATTTTTATGGAAGTATTAAAACAACGCAATAAAGAGCGGTTTTCCAGCATAAGCAAATCGGTTCATGACCAAGAACCTTTTGATATGGTGCTTAGCAACTATATGAACAAGCAAAAGCAGCGGCTTATAAATTTCGAAAACAGCCTGTTTCGCGCTTATTGCGAATATATTTTTTCTAAACCCAAAACTGCCGTGCAAGCCTTTAGAGATGTACAGCTAGACCATTTGCGCAGTTCGGTTACGAGTATTCTTATGCTTGGGGTTAACCAAGGTGTATTGCGAAATGAAAATATAGTTAGGCTTGCGAATCATTTTATTGTGACAATTGACGGGCTAAGTGTGCTGGCTTTAAGCTATGCCCTTTCCCAGGATATAATCGACGGTCAGTTCGCCATTTTAGATGAAATGGTTGACAATATAAGAAAACACCAAAATTTTTAAGAAAATAAGGAGACAATTATGTACAATTCATCAAAAACCCAGCGGATTGCCGGAACGGCACTTCTTGCCGCAATTATTATTATGCTTCAAACACTGTCAACTTTTATACTGCGCCCGGGGCTTATTCCAATTAACCTTGTACTTCCCGCAATTGTAGTGGGCGCGGCAATGTACGGGCCAAAAGCGGGCGCGTTTTTGGGAGCTTGCTTTGGCACAGTGGTACTGTTTAGCGGAATTACAGGAACAGCCCCAATGTCTGGTATGATGTGGACGGCAAACCCAATTCTTATGACAATTGTTACGCTCGGTCGTGGCGTGGCAAAAGGGTATGTGGCCGGTGTCGTTTTTGCGATTTTTTCTAAAAGAAAACATCAAGACGGCGTTTTAGCCGCCGCGATTGTTACGCCAATTGTTAATACGGGTATCTTTCTTGCAGCGTTAATTTTCTTGTTCCGCAGTACACTTGTCCATTTTGCGGGAGACACGAATATTCTATACCACGCATTTATCGTGATGGCGGGTACAAATTTTATTATCGAACTGTTTATAAATGTGGGGCTTGTATCTGTTATTGTGCGGATTCTTGATTCAATAAAAATAACACAACGGGGTGCCACCCATGGTTCTGGGAATTGATGTTGGCGGCTCTACAACAAAAATTGTAGGGCTAAAATCCTGCGGCGAATGCATTGGAATGATGCAAGTTGAAGCGGGCGACCAAATTACATCGGCATTTGGGGCCTTTGGTAAATTTACATCGGCATACAAATTGTCGATTAGCGAGATTAAGCAAATTGTAGTGACTGGTGTTGGTGCATCCTATTTGGATGCGGGTATGTATAATATTCCCACAAAACGTGTAGATGAATTTTTAGCGATTGGCCTTGGCGGTTTGCGAATGGCAAACCTGCCGGAAGCCATAATCGTTAGTGTGGGAACGGGCACCGCTCTTGTACGCGCCACTGAAAATGGCATAAAACATATTGGCGGAAGTGGCGTTGGTGGTGGAACTTTAATAAATCTTGCAGAGCGTTTTGCCGGGGCACATAGCTTTGCAAGCATCACGAACCTAGCCGCCGGCGGAAACCTGGCGGAGGTAGACCTTAGGCTCTCTGACATTTCCCGGGAGAAGATAGGTAACCTGCCGCCGCATACTACAGTTTCAAACCTTGGAAAAATACAAGACACCGCCACCCATGGAGATATCGCCCTTGGGCTTGTTAATATGATATTCGAAAGTATCGGCATGATGGCGGTTTTTGCCACGCTAAACGATTCTGTGAAAGATGTTGTGTTGATAGGGTCGCTGTCGGTGATAGACCAGGCGGCGGCCGTGTTTGATACGCTTGCGAAATTGCACCCTGATAACCGGTTTCACATTCCCAATGATGCTATTTTTGCTACTGCTATTGGCGCGGCGTTGTCGGAGGTTGTTTTGACTAGTTCGCACGATAAACACATGAAAAACATATAACCACGAAATACACGAAAAAGACAAATACTAAACGCAGATTTTGCGGATTTATGCGGATGTTAAATATCAATCTTATAGATTTATCCGCTAAATCCGCTTACTCTGCGTTAAGGTTTTTTCGTGCGTTTCATGGTTAGGTTAGGAGGTAAACATATGGTACTACCATCAAACTTAACCCAACAGGGATTCTCCATAAAAAATGTAAACATAGATGATTTACCAAGCTATACTCAAGTAATAACGACCTGTTATAAAAAATATGTTGATGAAAATCGTGAAAGTTATGGCAAATGGAATGATGAAAATATCGTTAATGAATTCAATGACAAAATAGAAAGAACGTTTTTTCGAAAGTTGTCACTATATCGCGAACCGGTCGGCTTTTTAGCCTATGATATAAATGATGATAAAATTGATGAAGTTTCCGTCAATTTCATCGAGAAAGCAAGAAATAATGGAATAGGTTCTTTATTCATAAAGCGTGTTACCGCATTAGCAGAAGAACAAGGTAAGCCCGTTTTCTTAACAGTTATGGTAGCAAATCCAGCAGTGCATTTATATATGCGTTTAGGTTTCAGGCATCACAAGGATCTGCCAGGGTTTTACCAAATGATTTATAATCCCGCAACCCTATAGATTTATAGCAAATAAACCCAATTACGCCGACCATATAAAACTCTGGTAATGGTCACGGTTTTGCTATACTCGTCAATGAAGTAGAAAACAAGATAATTCTTAACAGGTATTGTGCGTATGCCCTTACTTGCCAGCTCTTCGTCAGAAACAAGAGCAAACCTTTTTGGCATTTGCTCTAAGCTAAGTAGTTGCCGGTCTATTTCATCTAATAGATTTTCTGCAGCTTCCGGCGAATGCAGTTCTTCAGATATGTACAAGCCAATGGCAACCATATCAATTTCCGCAGGTTCAGAAATTATCACTTGATAAATCATTGTCGCGCTATCCTTTTACGTATATCAGCCATGGCTTCTCTATATGGTCTTGCTTTACCGCTTTTCGCCGCTTCTAAGCCTTCATCTATAAGTGCGTACAGTTCCTGCCTGCCCGACATTTGGTGGTAAAGTTCCATGCTCATAACAGCCAAATCGCCATGTCCATTCTTAGTGATAAACACAGGTTCGTTTTGGTCTTTACACATTTTTGAAATCTCGTTGTAGCTATTTCGTAAATCTACACTTGGTCTGATTGTCGGCACTGTAATCGTCCTTTCATTATTCGTATAGTCGTATTGTATGCGAATAACGATATTTTAACAAGAGTTGGTTCATGCTAATATTAGGGTGTGTTCGGTAATTCCATTGCACCGCCTTTTCGGTAAAAATTGCACTATGCGTCGTCGCATAAAGCCTTATGTACCTTTTGGGACATGCAACTTTCCGCTTCTAGCTTAGCACAATTTTTACTCGAAAATTCGGCACAAGCGAATTACCGAACACACCATAATCAATTACAAGCCTCTAGCACTTCCAAATAATTATCACAGAAAAGAGCCGTACCCATTACAAAATTTGTAACACCCATGGGCAACAGTGCGTTAACCCTTTCAGCTGTAATATTTCCATCCACACACAACGAAAAACCCTGCTCGGTAGCAAGTTTGCCCAGGGTTTTTATTTTTTCCATTGTAAAATCCAAAAACGGCTGACCAGCAAAACCGGGGTTAACTGTCATTGCCAAAACATGGCCGCAAAGTGGCAACAATTCTTTTACCGTTTCCACAGACGTACCCGGGTTTAACGCAATTCCCGGCACAACCCCCATTTCTTTTATGACCGCAAGGGTACGGGCAGCGTGAGGGTCCGTCTCCGGGTGAATTGTGATAATTGACGCGCCAAGTTCGTAAAAAAGCCTGATATGACGTGCGGGGTCGTTTATCATCAAATGAACATCCAGTGGGATATCCGTTTTTCTTATTACGGCTTTTATAATTTCTGTACCGCAACCAAAGTTGGGCACAAAGCTACCGTCCATTACGTCTATGTGAAAGAAATCCACCCCAGCAGCGTCCAGCTTCTTAATATCCGCGTTAAGCTCGCTATGGTCGGCGCATAAAACGCTTGGGTGGATTTTTGCCGTGCGCGTCATGAGCTAAAAGACGCGGTGTACGTGCCCGCCTCCGGAAAATTGCTCATTTCAATTAGCATGTCTACTCTGTCTGCGTGGCGGCCGCCTTCAAATTCTGTGCCAAGCCAGGCTTCCAGTATCATTTTGGCAAGTTCGGGCGCGATTACTCTTGCGCCAAAAGCTATTGCATTGGAATTATTGTGCATACGCGACATGCAGGCAGTGTATATGTCGGAACAGTTGACGCAGCGCACGCCCGCTACAGAGTTTGCCGCAAGGGAAATTCCAAAGCCGGTACCGCATACTAAAACGACACGGTCATATTCGCCTTTGGCAAGCTTGTCTGCCGCCATGCGACCGTATATTGGATATTCTGCACGTTCCGCGCTGAAGGGGCCAAGGTCCTCGGTTTCGTGACCCATTACGCCGATGTAGTCTTGCAAATCCTTTTTCATTTGGTAACCGACATGGTCGCTTGCAAGAGCGATTTTTAATCTGTTAATCATGGTAACAACTCCTTTAATTCATTCAAATAGGGCTCTGTCCAAGCCTCGCGTAATTCTGGAAGCCTGGGAAACTGTGTTCAATAAGCGGATGCGCATTAGCGGATGGAACGCCCACTATTTCGCAATCAAGCTTCTAATTTCCGTTTCGCCAAACGCGTAACTTGTATTACAAAAATGGCAATGCAACTTTGCACATTTATCCTGCTCTAAAATTAGTTGAAGCTCATCCACCCCAAGGCTTATTAGGGCCTTTTTTGTTTTTTCCCGAGAGCAATTGCAAGCAAACTCAGGGTGAATTTTCTCCAAAACTTCCACATCGTCGAATATCATACCAAGGATATCTTCCATGGTTTTACCGCTGTCAAGCAAAGTTGTAACCGCCGGGAAGGTGGGCAAAACATTTTCCAGATGGGTAATAATTTCTTCCGACGCAAATGGCATTAGCTGAATAATATAGCCACCAGCCTGTTTTACGCTATAATCCACATCAACCAACACGCCAAGGGCGACCGACGACGGGGTCTGCTCACTTACAGCAAAATAGTAGGTGATATCTTCTGCAATTTCGCTGGAAATAAGCTCGACCTGGCCGGATACAGGCTCTTTTAGTCCCATATCCTTGGTTACTGTCAAAACTCCTATGCCAACGGCACCGGCAACATCCAGTTTTCCTTTAGCGTTTTTGGGTAGGTCCACATTCGGGTTAAAGACATACCCTTTTACTTGTGATTTGCTATTTGCAACCGCAACGATACCGCCGATTGGCCCACTGCCGCGGATGTCCACTGTTAAAATATCCATGTCGTTTTTAAGGGTCGCGCCCATCATAGCGGCAGCGGTTAGGGTTCGGCCCAAAGCCGCCGTTGCGACGGGGGTGGTTCGGTGAAGTCGACTTGCTTCGTTCACCAAATTTCTTGCATTTGCGGCAAAAATACGCACACTTCCGTTACCCGCCGTTCCCCTTAAAATACAATCTTGCATTTTTGTTGTCTCCTTTTACAAAATTTTTGATACTTTTCTGCGGTTACATGTTATAATGTACAAAACTAAGAAGCAGTTGCGCCGCTTCTCGAAAGAGGCGGAGGTAGGCTTTGCCTGCCGTAGCGGCGAGGTATGGGGCAGAGCCCCACTTGCAATAGAACGGGAGCGATTTACATGACCGCAAGGTTTTCAAGTGAAGAGTTTAATAAGCTGAAAAATTATCTAGTATTATATAATTGTGCCTTAAAAAATATGGAAACACGAGTAAATATTCTGCTTGAGGATTTTAGAAATTTACAAGACACAAACCCTATTGAACACGTGAAATCTCGCTTAAAAGCACCGGAGAGTATAGCCGAAAAATTAAACCGCCGCGGCTTTGAACTGACAGCGGATAGTGCGCTTACTAATTTATTCGACATAGCCGGCATACGAATAACCTGCGCATACTCTAAGGATATTGCATTTTTGGCAGACATATTCAGGCGACAAAAAGACATCACCGTCTTGTACGAGAGAGATTATGTGTCGAAGCCAAAGCCTACCGGGTATCGCAGTTATCATCTGGCGGCTGAAGTTCCTATATATTTGACATCTGAGACAAAGTTTATTCCTGTAGAGATACAGCTTCGCACACAGGCAATGGATTTTTGGGCATCGCTTGAACATAACGTACGGTATAAATATGATAATGAAGTGCCGGAGGATGTAAGCACAGAGCTTGTTGCCTGTGCGGAAGAAATAGCCGCGCTGGATAGCCGCATGCATCAGATACATGAGAAGATGAAGTTGTTGTAAGTTTACTTTACAATACTTAACGTAAATCCGTCATACCCTTTGATACCAACGGTTTGTAATGCCGTTGATTCCAGATTTTTCATAGCTCCCATATCTTCAATAAAAGTGCGAACAGCTATTACACTTTCGTCTGTGCTTTCTGCACTGCACAACTCGCCGTTTCGGATGACGTTATCGCCGAAAATAACGGTTCCGGGTTTTGACAGTTCCATTGATAGTTTTAAATAATTCGGGTTGTTTGGTTTATCTGCGTCAATAAAAATCATGTCGAAAGGTTCTGCCCTTTCGGCAATTATTTTTTTCATTGAGTCAATGGCCAATCCTTGGATTATTTGAACTTTGTTTTGTAAGTTGGCGTGTTCGATATTTTTGGCGGCTACTTGAGCATAATGAGGGTCGCATTCAAGGGTAACTACCACACCATTTTCAGGAACGGCTCTTGCCAGCCAAATTGTACTGTATCCGCCCAGGGTACCAATTTCGAGAATGCGTTTGGCCTTTTTTATTTTGGCCAGCAGATAAAGGAATTTGCCTTGGGGTGCGGATACTTCCCAGGGAGGTAGGTTATTTTCGCGACTGGTGGCAACCGCGTTATTTAGGGACTCGTCGTTCGCAGCTAAAAATTTTGATAAGTATATATCGTTGTTTGTCCAGGCTTGCATATTGTCCTCCAAATTTTAGAATAACCAGGTTATTGCGTAGTTTTCGCATATACAGCCGTATTAGAAGCTGATGCAGCTTAGAATGTGTTATTCGCCATCATATTAAAATCTTGTCGAGACAAGTTTTCTGCGTCGCCGCAAATTGGACAAACCAAAAAATAATTTGTGCTGTATGGGAAAATAGGAATAAAAAATAGCGTGAAATATTCTTTATCCACTAACAAAATTCTGCGCACTTCGTTGTTACAACGAAAGCACTTTGATAGCAGTCGCAGTTCCCCATGTTGGTTTATCTTGTGATGTCCCCAGCCGAATAATATAAACATTATGTTCCCCTTTTTTAAAAAATTTTTATACTAAAACAATCCTGTTATCACGCCGTTTTCGTCTATATCAATGCTATTTGCCGCCGGGATTTTTGGAAGGCCAGGCATTGTCATAATATCTCCGGCAAGGGCAACAACAAAACCTGCCCCGGCAGATAAACGCACTTGACGAATGGTTACTGTAAAGTCCACAGGCGCGCCCAGTAGTTTCGGGTTATCCGAAAAAGAATACTGGGTTTTTGCTATACATATAGGAAGTTCTTTGTAGCCCAACTTTTCCAAAGTACGAATTTGGCTGGCAGCTTCGGCGGTTAGGGTTATGCCTTTTGCGCGGTAAACAGTTTTTGCTACAGTCTCTATCTTGGATTTTAACGACTGGGTGGTATCGTATACATATTTAACTCGAGATTCTTTTTCAGCGGCAGCTAGGATAGCCTTTGCTAGTGAAAGACCCCCTTCCCCACCCTTTGCGTGTACTTCCGACATTTCGCATTCGACGCCTATATCTTTTGCGGCTTGGCGAACACATTCAATTTCTGCCGGGGTATCTGTTGGGAATTTGTTTATAGCAATTACGCATGGCAGGCCGTAGTTTTGTGTAATATTTTCTACGTGGCGCGCAAGGTTTGGAATACCGGCTTGCAAGGCCGCTACGTCTTCTTGGCTAAGGTTAGTTTTTTCTGCGCCGCCGTGATATTTTAACGCGCGGATTGTGGCAACCAAAACCACAGCAGACGGGCTAAGCCCCATTTTGCGGCACTTGATGTCGATGAATTTTTCTGCACCAAGGTCGGCACCAAAACCGGCTTCGGTAACTACATAGTCGCCAAGTTCCATTGCAAGGCGGGTTGCAACTATGGTGTTGCAACCGTGGGCAATATTGGCAAATGGTCCGCCGTGGATAATTGTTGGGGTGCCTTCCAGGGTTTGTACAAGATTTGGGTTGAATGCTTCTTTTAGTAGGGTAGCCATTGCGCCTTGGGCTTGCAGGTCACCTGCGGTAACGGTTTTGCCGTCGTATGTGTAGCCTACAACTATGCGAGATAGGTTTTCTTTAAGGTCGATTAAGGATTTCGAGAGGCAGAAAATAGCCATAACTTCCGACGCAGCGGTTATGTCAAAGCCGTCTTCACGGGGGGTGCCGTTGGCTTTGCCGCCTAGGCCGTTGGTCATGAAACGCAGTTGACGGTCGTTCATGTCCATTGAGCGGCGGAATGTTACTTGACGCGGGTCTATGTTTAGGGCATTGCCTTGTTGGATGTGGTTGTCGAGAAGTGCGGCAAGTAAATTATGTGCGGTTGTTATTGCGTGAAGGTCACCTGTAAAGTGTAGGTTAAGGTCTTCCATGGGGATAATTTGGGCATGTCCGCCGCCGGCTGCACCGCCTTTTACGCCAAATACCGGGCCAAGGGATGGTTCACGCAGACAGATGACGGTTTTTTTACCCAACTTGGCAAGAGCATCACCAAGACCAACAGATGTTGTAGTTTTCCCCTCCCCTGCTGGGGTTGGGCTAATTGCGGTTACTAGGATTACTTTTGCTGGGGTTTTGCCTGTTTTGTAATTGGCACTAATTTTAGCTTTGTAGTGCCCGTATGGGTTAAGGTCAGCCGGGGCAATGCCCAACTTTGCGCCAATTTCTGTAATTGGCTTCATGTTTGCTTGTGCCTCTTGGGCAATTTGGATGTCTGATTTCATTTTTTTGTCCCTTCTTGTGGTTTTTATTCCATCACACGTACATAACGTCCATCATTGAGTCGTTGAGCCGAACCTGTACCGGCAAAACCGAAACTAATAGTATTTTCTGTTCTGTCAAAGCTGTACACCAAAATTCCACGATTGACTTCCACCATTTCGCCATCTTGCCATTCGATATGACTGTCCCAGATTATTTCAATTCGGTCATCATCGGTAAGGGTGAACGTGCCGGAAGTTGGTTCGGTCAGAATTTGAACGTAGTACCAACCTAGTCCTCCAAAGTCATTGAAACGTGGCCTTACGTTTGGAGGTTGTAAAACTTCCGCATATACG
>Ga0123355_10004273_pt1 | contig 20755 bp, 19 predicted proteins | sample TergutEmb28metaG_3_FD_89872 | JGI IMG/M metagenome (GOLD analysis project Ga0123355, IMG submission 89872) | Embiratermes neotenicus P1 segment gut microbial communities from Petit-Saut dam, French Guiana - Emb289 P1 | ecosystem: Host-associated > Arthropoda: Insects > Digestive system > Gut ...
AGATTGTATTGTAATCGGGGTGCAACACTACGTGCATGACTGTCCCCAAGAATTAGTACCTTATGTTTTGCTGCACTTGTGTTTTTCAATTGACCTTTCCTGACTAGTTTGGAGTGAGCAAGTTGAAAGATCGAGATCATCTTTGAGGTTAGATAGTGAGTCAAATTTATTAAAAGTATTCAGAGTAAATTGAGTTGATGCTACCTTAACAGGTTTGGTTAACCTTGATGAGCGGGATACCTAGTGCCACCCATCCCTTGATTTGTAGTTTCTAGGATGGTTTTTTGGTAAATCACTCTGTATACTTTCAACTTGCCGTGCACCCTTAGCAATATGAATCAGTTCTTCACGTAACACTTGGATGACTTTTTCATAGGATAATATATCCTGTCGAACCTGTTGCAATTCAGAACTCAATATATCACATGATTGACACAACGCACTTTGCTTGCAAGACGGAAAACTTTTTGAAGTAGAAGGTGAACACACTATACACTTCTCTTGTTCCGCCATGTTGGTTCTCTACCGTCAAGCTCAAAGTAAACAACGGTAAGGGAATTAGCAAAGTACAAACTAGATATAGGCGATGTGCTATGTCAGAAGGGATAAAAGTGTTCATAAATATTGGAGGTGGTGAATGAGAGCTGTTCTTGAACATTAACAACAATCCGAAGAAAAAGTTAAATTTTTCTCTGTACACCCTGTTAATAATATATAAAGGATAATACACGTATAGCCCCAATTAGTCCTTACTTAGACACAACCTGGAGGCTAATGGTGAACTTTACTCCCCGGCCATTTTACCTCTCGGCAAGATCCCTCAGTACCAATTAAATAGGAGGGTAGGGGGACACCAGATTCGGTAATGACGCTTTGGAGTTGAAATAAATTTCTTATTCTCGTCGGGTACTGAATTATATTTCTTCGGTTGGTCGGACCACCATATAAATAGAGTAACCCTACTCCGCAATGAAAACTGGCCACTACGTTTCGCTTTTATTATCAATATTCATGTATAGTCCATGTTTGCTTATAATAAATGTTCCTGGTATCCTGATAGCAGAAAAATTGCTGCACTAACGTTATATTTGGAGCTCATGTCGAAAGAGTTTTTGTTGTGGAACCGTGAAGAAAATTTCCATACCTTTTGAGATGGAAAACCATTTGTTTTTTGGTCTCTTCAACCCGTGAATATTAGGGCACCGTTTTCACTCGAAACATCGTGAGCTATACTCCCAGGTATTCAGTGTTATTAACCTGAAGACCTAAATTCCCACCGGTTGCTGAGTGGACTTCACACGAATGTAGGTTTCTTCCAGAGAATGGTATGTTGTCCTCTATGACTGCGGTTAGGGTAGACGCTTTCCATTAATGTTTTATCGTCAGTGGTTCATGGTGTCTTTTGTTTAATATACCGTGCATTTGAGGGTCCGTAGAGGTTGCAGTACTGGTGTTCGCGTAGGTGTTGTAGCGGTAGTTAAGATTGGTTTGTGACATTGAATGGAGTAGGGAAGTTGGAGTGATTTACTGTATTGATTTCGTACCATTTTTGCTCGATTATTTATCTGAAGTAAGGCTTTTTAGGTCAGTTATTATGATGTTATTTAATTTCTTGGAATCATAAGAACACGAGGTCATGGTAAAACTGATGTAACACCGGGTGTCAGACATTCAAGGTTCTAATTTCTGGCATAACATTGCATTCTGGCTTGGAAAATTTGACAAGGACAGAGGTAATTTGGAGATAGCGTTGAAGTACTGTTTAATGGTGTCTAAATGTTAAGTTGGTTTGTGGTTTGAAGATTAACAGATAATTAGGTGTGTTGAGGTTTCCGTTCTCCTGGGATGTGGCGCTGCGCCAGAGGGTAATCTAATCGTCTTGGACGTTTCGACACATGAAGTTGAGACCAGTAGATTTCCCGAAACTTCGGGCATCAGTTGCCCAGTGATACGGCGGCACATCTCAGATCGAATACCTCAATTACACTGCTGCAAAAGCCTATTAATTCGCAGTTACCTGCGTACTGTGTTTTCAGGCATCATGAATGATGGTTGGATCTCTGATGACGAAAACCTAACACAGTACTCTCCTGTATATTCCCAAACTTCTGGTCGTGGCGGCAGCCGCAGAGGTAGAGGTACAGGACGTGGTCATGGTAACTGGTGGGGTGGTGGAAGGGGCAACTATAAAAATAGTAACAAGTTTGGAGAACCAGAAAATGAACAGGTCATTGAAGGTGGAAGGTTTGGTCGCCATAAAGGACGATATCGAGGCGGTGGAAATATTCGAGAAAATTCCTCTGGTGATGATAATGTCGATGTGGTAGGATCATGTAGTGAATCCATATTTACAGTGAATTCAGCTGATGTTGGGAAAATAATAGGGAAAGGTGGATGCAAAATACGAGAATTTGAAGAAGATAGTGGTGCACGTGTTCAGGTATGTGATACTTAGATCATTAAGCACTAATTTTTTAAATATGAATTACATGTAAGTTGTTATGATATGTTTGAGTAATAGTATGTGTTTCACATGATAACAGAATAAATATTCAAGTTAATGTCTGAACACAAGTGTAACATAGTTGATAGTTTTGGAAAACTGCTGTTTAAAATATTTGTGTTAATGATTCAACACCAGTTGAAGTGTAAAACACTATATGTAATAGTAGAAAAGATATTAGAATAATATGCAGGGCATGTATATCTCGTCACAATTGAATTCAAGAAAATAGGACATAGGTCTGTAGTAGCTTAGTTTGTGAGTCGCTATATTGTTGTCCAGTGTACCTGTAGTTATCTGACTGAAGTTAGTGTATGAATTTCTCTGCTGGTTCTGTTATGTAGATTTAAGGAAGTGAGTTTGGTATCTGTTGTGAGGAGAGGTGTATATTTCATAATCACATTCTTTAAACATATCTTTCTTATCCTTTGAAAATGCTTATAGTTCTGACAATGTTCATATGTACTCCTTGCTTACCACTCTAAGATTTTGACAGATTATCTTCCCTTGATGAGTACAGGAACTGACAAGCATCTGGACACTGATTCTTTAGTATTGTAGAGTACCAGGATTATGAATGCATGGAACTCAGAATGCTTGTGCTCAGAAACATGAATAATTTTCTTTACTTTGACATCCATATATATTTCTTATTTGGAGTATCGTTTTGGGGACATGAATCTGAAACTGGAAGATGAAATGTTTTAATTAAATTGGTTTAATTATGTAGGAAACTAAACACTAACTTTTATTAAGTCCATAGGTTTGCCATGAAGGTGTGTTACTAAACTGACATGTTTTGGACATTTTGCATAGCCTAATTTTTGTTCACAAGCACTGTGTTGGAAGTTAACTCTGCTTAAGGAACTGTGTTTCAGATTGGAGAAAAATGTGATGAAAATTTTGGCCAGACAACATCAGTTATTCTGTCTGGATCTGATGAAGAGGTATCTAAGGCAAAACAGTTGATTGAAGATTTTTTGAATAGATTTGTGTCAAGGAGTATTGGAAACCCTGGCAACTATAGTTTTCAAAGAACTGAAACTGCAGTTTCTGAGCCTGAACCGAAGAAGCCAGAATTTATAGATTGGGCTGAGCTTAGCAGAAAATGTGTAAGTAGACAGATATTATCCATTTTTACCATACATTTATATTACTTACATAATTTTAACCAAAATTATAATTTTAATTGTTTTGGAGTGCTGGTGACACAGTTAACCATGTTTATTTGTTTGTTTGTTTTCTTGTAATATTAACATCCCCCTGAAGATGGCTGCAATTCTGGCTAAAAGATGTTGGTGAGAACATTGTGAATGAAATATATCATACATATTGAAGTGCATTTGTTGGTTGTTTGTATATTTTGGATGAGAATTTGGCTTAAGTTGATAGGACATTCCTATGCAGTGAACAACCATAGGTAACCCTACTTTGATGAGTTGACCCTCACATTAACTGACCCATACTTCCAACCTCCAGATGGAGAGCAGTTCTGAATTATTGGGGTGTAACAACATGAATTTAGCAGTCAGATAAAATATTATACATTGTTTTTGTGGGGTCCAATAATGTAGCCAAGAGAAGTACATACACTAAGGGATGGCACTTATGTTAGCCAGTGCCTAGTTAGGATTATGTGACACAGGTCAGACTTTGTTAAGCAGTGGAAGCTTCTGACACACAAAGGTCTTGAAATGTGCTTTGTGTTCTTATACTATATCAGAATTTACTGTGTATGTGTTGTTTTATACTAAAACATTGCATAGGTTCCATTACTTGGCTTCTTAACATCACATCTATAGGTTAGGTCCTCAGCTAGGAAGTACACAAAGTAGACCCTGAACAGCTGGCTTGGTGGCTTTTCTGATCCAGCCATCTCCCCATTTGACTGGATGAATGAGGGTTTACTGCACTCAAAGTCACTTGGTTAATGTACCCATGAAATTTGACACAATATTCCTGAATGATCACATACAATTTAATAATGGTTGTTTTTGAAATCCAGTGAAGTAATGAGAGCTAAAATGGAATGTACCATGTTACATTGCGTCTGTTGTAAGGTTGTTTCCAAGGATACCTTTAGAGCTTTTTTACATGCCTAGATACGTGTGTTATGAAGACATTCTTGCTTACCGAGTTTTGAATTTAAGGTTAGGATGCTAGTCATGATTTTTTCATTGTTACAGGAAGAAGCTGAAAAAGAACGGTGGAGTAAATTGCCTAAAATATTGAAGGATTTTTATGAAGAAGATCCAGATGTGGCTAATATGTTACCAGAAGAGGTCAAGAGGTTCCGGTAAATAGACTTATGGAGTGGATGGTCGCTCTTTGGTCTGCAGACATTAAAACTGAACGTAATGTTTAACACTTTCCCTCCGGCCAGCATTTAAACTGTAAAACCCCCCCTGCCAGCCTATTTTAAGGGTACTGGAAAAAAATTAAGAAGTACAGTATTTCCTGTGATTATAATACAAAATTTTTACAAACCATAGCAGAAGTTTTTTTCTGTATTTCATGCACAAAAAATGGACTAGTTACTTATATTTGGAGACTGACACCACAAGTGCAAATTTTGAGGCCGGAATCACGAAATTTATAGTCTCTAGACATCCACTAAAATTTACACATTGCACAGAAATAACTTTTTTGCGGCACTGCTTCTGAAAATCAGTTGTTACTTTTACTCCCTGTAATTCAGTTTTGTGTGATACACTTCAAAACACTGCTGTATATAAGGTCCTACATTGCATTTACGGCAGTACATTGTAGTGCATTTCTTCACAGTTTTCCCAGTCTGGCACTTTCTTCTCTCTCCACACTCGCGATATGAGCGCTGAGAATTTCCCTCCATGTTCGCTTGTTTCACTGGAATCCTGTATACAGAATGGTCTCTCCCTACAAGTCTGCCAGCCGGACTGCTAGTCTGACCTCGCATTTGAATTTCCGTACCGGCACTAGCGAGCAATTCTTCATGACTTTTTCGTAGAAAATTTCCAGCAGCATTTTTTTCTTGCTTATTTTGTAATGCAATATGTGTGCATTGACCACTACCAGGTCGAATAGATGAAAGAAAAGTTTCTTCCTCCATATTATTGTCTTCCTTTCAAACAAATAATGTGACAACATCTGGTCTGATCTGTCCACACCATTTTTATACTTGTTGTAGTCCAAACTGCAGCTGGTTTTATTTTATGTTGTGCCCCCCTTGACAATGGTGCGTCAACAGGTACATTTTCATGGGCACTGGTTAGGAAATAGACATCACGGATATCCTTCCACTTGATGGCCATGAGGTGATATCGTTGCATATTGGTTTGTTTCCTTCTGTATAAGTTTGAACATTTTTGGGCTGAAGAATATATCAAGTATATCCCAGGGAGAGTTGTCTTGAGTTATATGAAAAATTTCTTTATCTCTGGTACTCCATAGAATGCAGGATTCTGGATAGTCTGAATTTATTCTTTCCATCCTAACTGAAAATCTGCATTTATGCGTTTAGGTGTGCCCCTGTGTGTCCTCTTCCTGCCTGTGCCTTGTTCTGGCTGGACAGCTTCCTTTTCTTCGCAGCTAATGCTGCCTCTGCTGCTGCTGCTGCTGACGGGTGAATTTACTTTGCATGTGTCACTGTCAGAAAGTTCACTAAAACTACCACCATCTGAGTCTGAATCATTCAAAATTTCACTTATTTTATCAGTTCTGATAAACTTTTTTGTGAAGTATTTTCTTCTCTAGAACTCAGTCCAGGATTTTCCATGTCCCTTGTGGCACGTAAAACATCAGCTGACTAGTCAGACCTTGTTGATACTTTAGACCTGCCTGCTGGGAGAGGTGGGTATAGTGATTCAGTGCGTCTGATGTCGGGGGTCATCTGCGATAAGACAAATGCAAGCATTGAGTCAAATGTAAAAACAGCTTGTTGCACAGCCATTCCCTCGTGAGAGTCCAGCATACTCACTTATGTGACTTGCAGGAAGGTAAAGATGGCCACTGAAACTACAAACATGAAGGAGTCTGATGGTACAAACCTGAAGCCAATACCTCCAATGCTTTTTTCTTACAAGCTTATGAAAATCGGGAAGTACAAGTACTCTGTCTTGACAGCTGGCTTGAGACACAGCGGAGTATTAGTATACTGCAGGGAGGGGAAGTGTTAAATTATCAGTAATTTAACACCGTTTGAATACAACAGAGGCTCGTCTGTATAGACATCAGGCAAGGTGGAAGAACTATCCAAACTTTCTGTACATTAATGGTTTTGAGACTGTTAACCCTTCTAAATGCAAATACCTGAACAACTGTCAGGGGTAAGATGTTTTCCTCCTACTAGCCCCATTTTCTTTTCTACACACTGAATGACTTCGTTCCTGTGTGGTGCTTCCCATCAGAAAGGAAACCCTGCAACTAATACAAAGTCCTCATCTTCCCCCCCCCAAATGAAATGTCACAGCAGTATCATTCATATCAGTGTTGTTTTTAAATTTTGTGAAAGATACTGCTGGCAGGCAAAATATCCATCTTTATACTCTGAAGTGCTCAAAAACCAAGCTGCAGTTGCATGGCTTAGGTGGTACATTTGCAGAAATTCTATAAAACTTTATCTTGCTGGTTATGTGTACACATGGAACATGAGTTCCATTTTTTTTTTTAAATTTCTGTGTGTAGGAAATGAATAGAACTGCTATATCCAGGCATGTGTGTGTGTGTGGGTGGTGGAACTTTTACTGGTGATGTTTAAGCAACTGTTTTACTACAGTATTTTTCATCAACTTTTGATTGTGTTATTTTTTACTTGTTTGTTGCTACAGGAAAGCAAATAATAACATTGTTGTGGACTATGTATTTGATGGTGGTGAAAATGCAATACCTAATCCTGTTCAGACATTTGAACAAGCCTTTGGACCTTATACAGAAATTTTAGAGGAAATTTATAAGCAGAATTTTGACATTCCTTCACCTATACAGTGTCAAGCTTGGCCAGTCTTATTGAAAGGCTATGACCTTATTGGGATTGCACAAACTGGCACAGGTAAGACACTTTCTCAGCTTCATTTTTACTGTTTTAAAAACATTGTTGTAGGACTTTACATAGTTGCTTTTAATGACGGACATTAGAGTTTCTCTGCAGCCTTGGAAGTACCAATACTGTGCAGACTGATCAGGAAGTCATACGATCCACATAGTAGACTTTATTTATTATAGAAAAATTCTAAGTATTTATGTAAGGTGATGCATTTGGTAACAGTGATACCTTTCTATGCGCACTCTGTTAGGCATATGATTTTCAATCATACATCAGAACTGTCAGTTTTAAATAATGTATAAAAACAAAGGTAAGTTATTTGTGTTGAACACTACCTTAAGTGCTTTTCTTACTTTAAGCACTGATCTTATGTGGACTGCTGGAGTGCTAACAGGCCAGTGTTTTTCAGTCTTGTCTGGTTTGTTGAAATTGACAACTTGCAGCCTCATTGTCTTATCTGTGAGGCAGGGTATGTTATCAAAGGAAGTGATGTGGAGTCGGTTTTTGCTGAACAAAGCAGGTGGTAATACTCGTGCATGCTACATTTTTAAGTACTATACATGCCACATTAAAATGAGTGAAAGATTGTTACTTAGCTGTGTCATGGCTCTTGACTGCTTTGGAATTATATATAGCATCATTATATTATGTGACCCATTTTATTTGTCATTTCCCACCACTGTTCCACTTTGCTGTGAGTTGGGGTCCATGTGTTCTTGTGTAGTGTATTGCAACTAACAAAGGTACTCATTGCATGTTAAGGCTGTGCTAATGAAAGTGAAGATACTACACCAAGCCCTTGTTTTATGCCTTTTGCTTTAACACCCCTTGCGAATTTACACTGCTTTTTAATTTGCATCTTTTCGTTTTTAGTTTAACACTCTGGCTGGTTTATTTCCATTTATTAAAGTTTTTTTTTCATATGAGAATATCATTTTTTATTTATTCCTTTTTGATTTATGCCCACTTTTTCAGGAACACAACTAGGATATGAAACAAGGTCTTGGTCTACATTCTGACTTTTTTTTATATTGTCTTCAGTGTGAAGATTATTACTATTTTGTCCTTAAATTTTCTGTGTGAGTAAAAAATCAACATGGCACAATAGGAGGCCACAATCCGCTTCATAGTCTCTTGCCAAAAAATACTTTGTAAACAATACATAGAATTGTGTGTGTTGTGAGCTGTTCCACTGCCTTGCTGAAAAAATGTAGGTTTTGTTGTAATTAACATTGCCTCTGTACCAATCTAGTTGTTGGCACACTTGCCACTGATACTTACTACATAGAGCAGAGTCCTTGAAAAGCTAACCAGTTGACAGCTAGTCAAGAAATTCCCCACATTTTAAGGAACCTTTACCAGTGATGGCAGTGTATGAATAACGCTTGTTAGGAAAAATATCGTGGACATGTAATTACACCCTTTGCTATGAATTCTCATTATTCTGGTTCAGAATGAATTTATTGGCTGTGTGCACGAGAGTGGACATTCAGTAGGAGATGTTTTATTACAGGAACCAGAGTTAACTGTTTAATGTTTACACTGCACAGTTAAGCAGTCTTTTTAGACTATATGTAAAATCCATTGTTTTAATTTTGTACGTAACCCCTTTGCTGTCGTTTTCATTTGATATTTTACAGTGTGATATTTGTGTAAGGCTGTGAATCATGGAATAAACACAGTTAACTTCTTTTACATTGTCTTCAGGATTAGTTGTGGAGGTATGCAAATGTGTTATTGTATTTAAGACACAAGTGTGATCTTTGGTGTTGGCATCCCATTGTGCTGTACAAAAAGGTACTTAAATAGAAGTTTTGTTTACTTATCTGCCCAGCAGTATTTTCTTGTATTATTATTATTATTATTATTATTATTATTATTATTTGTAAATATAATAATTTTAACAATAAATGAACTCTTAGTACAGCATGTTTCAACTGCATAAGCATTTTCAGGTTATTATAAAATGTAATGTGGGTTTTGGTTTGTATGTTGTACTTACATGATAGCAGTTATCATGCAAGTACCATATACAATAACCTGAAGATGACCTATACACGTTAAAACATGTACTCAGAGATCACCTATTGTAATTGTCATATTTACTTACAATAATTACGTAATAAAATATTGTTTTTTGGATAAGAAACAAATACTTCTGTTTATCTGCCTCAACTTGAGTGCAATTTATTTTGTTCTATTTAATTCTTTGTTGTGCAGGAAAAACCCTTGCATTCCTATTACCAGCTCTAATCCACATAGAGAGACAACCTGTTCCTAGGTCACAGCGCCGTGGAGCAAATGTTTTGGTGTTGGCTCCTACAAGAGAATTGGCGTTGCAAATTGAAAAGGAGGTGAAAAAATATAATTACAGGAGTATAAAGTGGTTAGTAATCACTTTAACTTTACTTGATTATTATAGAAGAGTATATGGAGACATGAACCCTACTGGAACTCTGGCAAGAGTGAAGGGGGTTTTCTGTGGGCAGTGAGTTGTGCTAAGTCAAGTTGTGGATTTTAAGACAAAACTAAATAAAGTAATTCTGAGTAAAATGTAAATCGCAAGTTCTCGATATCTCAAGTTAAAAAGATGGTGGTAATGAAAATTAGGTTGAGATGACAACTCTGCATAAATGAATATTAGGACTAAATTTCCATTTCACCTCTGATTTTATTCTCATTAAGGTTCCAGGCAGTGGAAATACCTGTCATGCCTATTGTCTTGGTGATAAAACTGAATGATTGATCATTTTTATAGATATAACACTGTTTTAAATTCTTTGTTGGATGCCTACAAAAATGAGTAGCATGAGTGCATTACTTATCAAGAATTGTTTAAGTCTTTGAATTCAAAATTATGGGTATAGTCTACATCTTGGTATTTCATTCATGCTGCAAGTATATGTATGGTGGTACCACCAGATACATGTTTCCATTTTTATATTGTCATCAATCCATGCTCAAGCAGTTGGGCAAATTTTTTTGGGTCTCTTTTTTGAGGTGTACTTATCAATTCAACTGTGTCTCTTCATGTAGTAGCAGCTGTGTTTAGACTATCACACCAATTTTATTCATGTTTGGTATGAAGGACTGCATTAAATATTACTTAGTAATTTTGAGTTTGGTTTGGCTTGCATGATTTTAAGTGCCTAAATGAATTTTTAAAATATTTTTTGATTATCATACTTTTGGCAGATTTTGATGTTTTTGTCATGCAAGTACCGGCATTCATATTTTTTATTTTTTGAGGCCACGAGTTATTAATCATACTAAAATCATATGCTTTTATTTTCTGAGTCCATTGACTGTTCTCTATGAGACTGTGGCATTTTTGTTGTACTTACTGTATCACATGGGGCATGTGGAGGCGCGGTTAGTTGAGGCACTACACTACAAACTGCAAGGTCACGGGTTCGATTCCTGATGGTGTTGGAATTTCTCATTGACATAATCCTTCCAGCCGCACTATGGCCCCGGGGTTGACACATCCTCTAACAGAAATGAGTACCAGGAATATTTCCTGGGGGGTAAAGGCAGCCAGTGCGTAGGGCTGACAACCTTACCATCTTCATGTGCCAATTGTCTTGAAATCTGGGAGCCTCAACCTCCTGGAACCCTCAGGGCCTGTCCAGGCCTGTAATGGGATTCTTTGCTTTACTGTATCACATGTAGGTTTCATTGACTAATTTTTGTTAAGGCCCAAAATATATTTGAATGTATTTTGTCCACTGTTCACCCAAGAGAAAAGTACATTGAATAAATGTTACTTGGTGATTTATAAGATTTATATTATTTGATATGTATCATTTGCATTCAGATGTAGTGACTTTAAGTTTGGCAGTAATACAGTAAAAGTGCATAAGTGTCTAACATGAAAGTATTGTCAAGCCTCTTGCTGTAGCGGTGTCTTCTTTCTTGTGTCTAATTCTTATGATGCATTTCAAATAGCTACACTGTGGACATATGAGGAAACGAAATATGGTAGAATCTCAGTGTTCACGGTTAATCAGGATCGATAAAAAGAACACTGGAATCCATTTTCAATGTAAAATGCCTGTTTGGTTCCAGGATTTAATGAAATAACAGCACTAAAAATATAAGATAACTTAAAAAGGTGTGAAAAGTATGAACATTTATTTTTACTGAAGTTCAAACATGTTTTGGAAAATGAACTGTAGTAAACGATTGAAGTAGATGAAAGCAGTCAACCTCACTTAATGAAAAACTGATTTTGATGTAGAAGAGAGTGATTTGTGCAGCAGTAGGAGAATGGGTCAAGCTGGCTTACTTCAGTGTGGTCTCACCCAAGTTTGTTTGGACCAGCTGCAACAGGTCTGATACCAAACATTTGAGAATTGACTGTACACCTTATAGTCATGGCAGAGGGTGCATATGCCTGCAAATCCTGGTAACTGGCTCTTAGTTCACTTTTGTTTCATATCACTAGGATTGACTGGCCCTTAATGGTATTGTATTGTACTAAATTAGTACATGAATATGAAATTCAAGAATATTATAATGCATTTATAGGATCTTAGTCACAGCTTGTCTCAGAACTTGCTAAGAATTGTAGTATTCAGTTAGCATATCACATACCTGTGATCTTTTGTACAGTGTCTTTGGAATTTCATTACTTCACAGCAAATTAGATTGAACATTTTGTGTTGATTATTTAATGAACATTATCCTGTCATGCTCTTAATAGTACAAAAATTAAATCAATATCTGTCCAGTCACAACTAAACTCTATTTATTTTATACAAATACATGTTGTGACCTATGTGAGGTGATCCTCAGGTTCACAATTGGTGTTTGAAACATATTGAGAAAGAAATATACATTGTGTAAGTCAATAAGCATGAAACATAAAGCCATCCACCTGTTATCTAGTCATACACTAACTCCCATTTGAAAGCGTGCACCATGAATAATTAAATTTGGAACGTATCCACATTGAAATACTTGGACTGGAGATGATGCTATGGCAACTCTGGAATAACAAAGGATATAAAATATGTAAACAGTATTTGTAAGAGTTGTGGTAGAACCTGTAACCACACATATTGTCCTCTTTATGACCTTAACAATTTTTAAATAATTTTAATAGTTTTAATTGAGTTGTATGGGCTTACACAATGTATATTTTTCTCACTTTGTTTTAAAGACCAACTGTGAACCTAAGGATGACCCGATATAGGTCGAAACGCATATTTCCATAAAAGAAATAGAATTTAGTTGTGTTTGGACAGATATTGATATAATTTTTATACCATGTTTCTCTTTCGAGGTGGTTGATTTTTGATTAAGGCATGCTGGTAAATATAATATTGGTGTTGCGTAACCTAACTTATTTTACTGTTACTTCTATAGTAAAACTACTAGATGTACCAATGTATCAAATTTATTTTATTTTGGAATGACACTCTACATGTTTCGGATGGTCTTTTCGTCCATCATCAGGAGTTCAAGACTGTACATACAGCAACAGGCATTTGTCAAACAGATACTGCTGTCTGCTTGCAGACAGCAGTATCTGTTTGACAGTTACCTGTTGCTATATGTACAGTCTTGAACTCCTGATGATGGACGAAAAGACCATCCGAAACATGTAGAGTGTCATTCCAAAATAAAATAAATTTGATACATTGTCACATCTAGTTGGTTTTACTATAGAAATAATATTACGTTGCATGGCCCTATGAACGTCAAATTTATTTTACTGTGATGGTATTATGGGATAAATTGTAGTTCTAAGACATGAATACTTTAACAAATTCAGAAATTGGTATTTCACTGAGATCTCTTTTATATGCTTTCTCTTTATATTGTATTGCGAGAACATGTCAACTTTGGCATAAAACACAAAAATGTGGTGCACACTCTGTGTCATATTTGAAATTTCCAGCTTCTGTCATTTATCAGAAGAAAAGTTAACTCCTTACTCTAAGTGAATGTTTTCATTGAATTGTACTTCATTTAATAGACATGTATCCTTTTGTAGTGTGTGTGTGTATGGAGGGGGCAACAGGCGTGAACAAGTGAGCTGTATTGAAGAGGGAGTTGAAATTATCATTGCTACTCCAGGAAGGTTAAATGACTTCACAGGAACTGGTAAGTTTCTGTGAAGAATTTGTTCAGATTATTGTGAACATATACTGTATTACCTTCAAGTGCAGCAGTGATTCTTTTTGAAACCATTTTCCCATTCTGTGCTGTAAAGTGCCAGTCACAGACTTCCCCAGTAAGATTAGCTCCATACAATGCATCCATTTTTTGGTTAATATCAATGGGGTGTTAGTAATAATGACAAGAATTTTTCATTTTTCCTCATTTATTCCAGGCAGATGTGGTTTACAGTGATTAGAGTAGGTTATGGCCAGAGAAACTGATTTGACAGAATAGGGAATAGGAATATAGTTAATGAAATTTTCTATCTTGCAAGTGAAAGAATTTTACACCTTTCCAGCATATTTATTCATGCAATTTACACACCTTTCAAACCAGAATTTCTTGTTGGAAAGTCATGGTGCATGAAATGTGTGATTACTATGTTCAGAGCATAATTATGAACATAAGAGTGAGGTTAGGAAAATTATGGCTGCGCATTGTTAGGGAAAGATGAATTCTGTGAGAAGAATGTGTTATTTCTGCCTTTCTACATAACTTACATGTATACACGTAACTCATTTTGAATGTGGCTGTTTAACATATGTTTTCCTGTTTGTGTGACACACTTTGCAATCACTGCAGACTACAAACATAAGACAGTATTAGCTAATTACAATAGGCACGCACCATCTGACATGTTCGACGGTGCAGTCCCATTGACAGTAGTAGATTATTTTTATGTCACCTCCCTCTCCTTCACCTGCTTTCAGTTTCCTTGAAATGTGCTCATATTCTTTAAACTGGATAAATGTGACACAAGGAAGCGGAGAAGCAGTGGTCTATGGTAAAAGGCTAAAACAATGCCATTGTAGCAAACTACATAATTTCATTGCAGTTTGTTCTGTTTTATGTTTGTATACTTTTTTGCTTGGTAACAGTGAGCTTTGTTTCAGAAAAGAAATGTGTGATCAAAAGTTATGGACGTTTGTGCACATAAGTATGGTTGTATAACTTGAAGGTTTCTTTTTAGGAACTTTTCTGGTGCATATTCACAAGTACTGAGGTGAAAAGGGTATTTTTTTAATGTGCTGCTGTAATATCTTATATTATCTGTGTGTATTTTGTATTATCTATGCTTATTTTTGGTCTAACTCACTTTCCCGATGGATGTTATGGATGTGTATATGATGATGATGATGATGATAATGGGTTGACTATTTCAGTTGTTCGTTGGTATAGTGGGGTGTGCGGTGGCACAGTTGGATGAGGCACTGTGCTACATCCTGGAAGGTCACAAGTTCGATTCCCAATGGCGTCATTGCAATTTTTCATAGACATAATCCTTCCATCCACACTATGACCCTGCGGTCGACTCAGCCTCTAACAGAAATGAGTACCAGGAATATTTTGTGGTGGGTAAAGGCAGCTGGTGCGCAGGGATGACTACCTTCCCACCTTCATGTCCTGATTATCTGGAAATCTGGGAGCCACATTCTCCTGGAACCTTCAGGGCTTATCTACACCTGTATAAGGCTTGCTTTTCCTTTACCATTGCTTTATTATTTTATAGGTGTAATTGATGTTTCATCAGTCACATACTTGGTCCTGGATGAAGCCGATCGTATGTTAGATATGGGATTTGAGCCTCAAATTCGAAGAGTCCTGATGGACATTCGTCCAGACAGGCAGACTGTTATGACGAGGTATGGAAATGGCAGTATGGCAACTTTTGGCTGTCATATTAATTTATTGTATATTTAATATTTGGCATGGTTTGATAGTTGTGGCTGCCTTGTGAAGTTACTGCATATTAAAAATGGTACAATTTGATACAGGGAGTACTTTTCATTGCTGATAGCTGTCCATAAAGTGGCTGTCATCATTGCCGCATAGCAGCTGATGATGCCACGTGCTCTACATTTCTCAGTGTAGTAGTAAACAAGACAGGCAGAGTATGTATAACATAATGCTGAGGCACAGTTGTTTGTGATCACAGATTTTTCTAGTGTTATTTTTTGGTTAGAATTTAATTTGTATGGTGAATTCTGTTATTGTTAATGCTAGTTTTCTTCCTTGTGTTTTGTGTAACAATTAATAACAAGAAAATTAGCATAACAGTGGATTCTGAGAACTCTTATTTTTCGTGTTATGTTCTGTGACCAGTTCAGAACTGATATTGACAGTCATCTTGGCTCTTACTGCGGCAGCATTGATTAAGATCTGAAGCTTTTTTGCATCGGGTTAATTCAGTACAATATTAACATTTACAGGAATGAATTATTCTGGTCTTAAATGAGTGAACATTTTTTGTACTCCCTGTTAGTGAAAGTAAATGTTTGATAACTATCAATGACTATGGTTTGTTGTAGTGCAACGTGGCCTGCAGGTGTTAGGCGATTGGCACAGTCATATATGAAAACTCCCATCCAAGTGTTTATTGGTACTCTAGATTTGGCTGCAGTTCATAGTGTTACTCAGAAGATAGAATTAGTGGAAGAAGAAGATAAAGATGCATGGGTATGTGTTCCTTCAGTGCAGGGCTTTGGCAGAAGCATGTGCCGGAAGTGACAAACCATGGTTGCTGAAATTGCAAACCTTGAACATTTGTACTTATCGCAGACATGATGAGAGATACTTGAAATATTTTACAGAATTTGACAAGATCTAGTACAACATGTTTCAGATTTAAGTTTGTGTATGGCTGAAATTGAAAAGTTACAAAATTTCAGTTGAATTTTGGTGTCATCTTACATATACTGAACTTCCTTAAAAAGGATTGCTATATGAATGTTGTTATAATGTATTGAGTTTGAAATGATTACTGATTTTTGTGATATTTCACACAATACTTTACCAGCTCTACAAAAGGTATGAAAACAGAGCACTTTTTTACCTGCTGGTGCTGTTATTACATATATGCATGCTAAAAAGTCTGCACAGGTCTGGTGGTAGAGTTTTGAAAGTTGCTGCTAGATGGGATGTGCTGAGATTGTGTAGTATCAGTAGGAATGCAGTGGGAGAAAGGAATAGTCACATGGTATTTTTTCCAGCAAGATATCAATTTTGATGTCTGACTTCACATTATATTCTTGAAACAAGGATACTTTGTGCGTTCATAGTGATCACTTGGAAGCATGTGTTGCCTGCCTACTACACACAGACAACATCGTCATATAAAGCATTCCATGCTGGTGTTATCATTGGAAATGATCCCTTGTTCCTTAGAAGGAAGAATAATTCATTTACATACCTTGCTATAATCATACACTTTTGAGGAATATGTAATATTTACATTATTTGTGTTTTTCTTTCTCAAACATTTCTAACCCTTTTATTGCTTAGTATGTTTTATACTGTATATAGTGGCTATTTTTTTAGGATTAGTGTTGTTTTAATTGCTCTTATTATTATTGTTGTTAATGCGGTTATTGTGCTTGTTTTCTCATAGCTAATTGAGTTCATTAGAAACATGAGTCCTGATGACAAGGTTATAGTCTTTGTTGGCAAGAAGGTACGAGCCGATGACGTCTCTTCTGAATTAAGTTTATCAGGAATCCGATGCCAATGTATTCATGGGGATAGAGAGCAGTATGATAGGGAGCAGGCCTTGGAGGATCTGAAGACTGGAGATGTGCATATTTTGATTGCTACCGATGTTGCCTCACGAGGAATTGACATTGAAGATGTCACGTAAGTGTTGTTGCTTTCTGAATGTTGTTGTCTGTTAGCTAGTATTCACACAGTTGTTAGATTTTCTAAGTAATGTTTGACTGATACACTTATTAATTAATTGAATGGCTCTGTAGGTTTAAGTTCAATATGTACTGTAGCCAAACATTTTGATATATTTGTTTATTAGGTAGAGCAATTGCTGGCCTCAGTTATGGGCCGTTCATAGCCATCCGTAATAAATTTAAACTGTCAACGTACATTCAAGAAACCGTTGGTGATAGGTAGGAGGGTTTACCTACAGAGAGATTTAAACGAGACAATGGTTAGCAGCAGATAACGGAGTTGGGTGACTAACACTGGCAGTTGAGTAACAGGGCTGAGTGAGTGGGGTGGTGTACAGCATAGTCAACTAATAAAAATAAAGGGTATTATTTCTGGAGGGAAGTGACGGTTGTTTTCTTTTATGTTGTAAGAATATGATTTTTGTACGCATAACTGGATAAGAGTAGACTTTACACCTCAAATACAAATAAATAATTAAATAAACAAATAGTGAAGACTGTGTGGATCCGATGAACCCCACCTGTATCCCATAAGAAGTTTCACCTTCTGCAAAGAGTAAAGTCAGGCCAAACGAAGCACAGTGGGTGATCACGTATAATATATATTTATATATATTTCTTACATTTTATTAATGTGACATTTCTTTAAGCTGGGAAGAAATGCACATTACTGCTCATATTCATGTGATGCAGCAGTTCCTTCATAACACAGTGTGGTATTCCATCCAGTGGTAGTGGTGGGAGTTGTATGTGTAGAGGCTGTATACAAAAGGATTGGCAAATATAATTCCTTAGTTACTGGATCATATTAAATGTGGATTGACTGGCCTTGGTGATGTTGAGACTGTATTCTATTACCAGTAATTGTATAACTGACATCACTTGCCTTCAGGCATTTTCCTGTATAGTGAAATGTCATTACAGTGAACATCAGAAGTTGATAAATTATTTTCACTGTAATGAAATTTCAGTACATTGGAAAGCAATAAAGAATAACTTACACTTAATTATTTACATGAAGACTGCTGTTGTCATTGGATCATTGTTTGCCATGAGGTAAAGGACAAAGAAAGTGTACCGGCTTATCTGTGGTTACATTATAGGTTTTTCAGAAGACAGCACTTCACATGAAAAAGGTTTTGCTGTGGCTGTTCCAGCAAGGCATCAGTATTTCATCCTCTCCCTTGTTAAGGCACATCATAAAAGTTCCTAAAATGGCTGGTTGGTGTTCTGTCTTCATGCATTCTGCAAGCTTGCTGCTACATTCTTTAATTATTTCCCATATCTTTTATGGAATTCCCTTTTTTTTACTCACCACCAAACATGCAAGTAATTTTTTGCGAAAACAAACGAGGAAACCGAATAAAACACGAAGTTCAAAGGACCTGTTTCAGTTGTATATCTTACAAAAAACCATTTTCTTTAACAAGAAGTTTTTCATAAAAATTGCAGTTTGTGATTCTAGTCAGTGACAATTTTGAGTGTTCTCTTTATGAACAGTTCAGTTTAACAGTAATCTGTCTTGATCAGGTGTATATTATCTTTTGGATTAACAAAAATGTTGGAGAATGTGAATCATTCCTGTCTGCGCCTTTCAAAAGATGGCAGCGTTTTTGTTGTCTTCCTCCTTGTCACTGCCATTTGCTTTATTGTTCCCTCCTTTTTCTTCCAAGATAAGTGGATGATGATTTACTTGGTAGTGTTCTGAATGACAACAGTGTTTCTATCAGCATTGTTGAAGTCACAAATTGTAAATTCTGATGGAGCATGACTGCTGCTTCCAGTTTTCAGTGGTGCAGTTTTCTGCTACCTCTTGTTACTTGACCATGGAATTTAGAGATGTAGTGGTCTCATCTTTGGGGGTTGAAATGCCGAAGAATGAACATGAACATTTTGACCCTTGGAAGTGGGTAACATTACGTTATCTTGAAATATCAAGAGCCATTCACCCAGTTATACTGTTGCATCCTATAAAAATGAAGATCTTGAACGTCAATCTATTAGATTTTCAAACAGCAGTTCTCAAACAGGTTTTAAGACCAGTTTTACCATTACTAGTAATTAGTTTGTCCATCATGACCGACATTTTGTTTTGTGTTAATACAGTACTTCTGCCAGTGTCCGTCATTCATTTCAATTCCCACGCGATGTGCTGTATGTGCATATGATTATGTGAATGTAGAGCACATCTCAGGTTTGTTTTTTTTTTACTGCCCTTCCAAAATCAGGGAAGTGACTTGATTATGTACCATTGATTGCAATTTTTATATTTCAGTCATATATTCAATTATGACTTCCCACACAACATTGAGGAGTACGTGCATCGAGTTGGTCGGACAGGGAGAGCTGGGAGGACTGGTGAATCTATTAGTTTGGTAACAAAACATGATTGGGCTCAAGCTAAGGAACTCATTTCAATTCTGGAAGAAGCTAATCAGGTAATATTTTATGTAAGTTATGTCCAGAAGTACGTCTATTCCCAACGTACTCTGAAATCCTGTACTGTGTTCTGTAATCCACTCGGTGCTGATAAATTGTCATCTTAAATAACCTGAGGATGGAGGTGTGGCTGCATATATACCAACATTTCAGACATAGACTGAAGTTTCAAATATATACAGTTTTAATAAACCTGTGTTGCAAAATGTAATGACATTTAAATTTGTAGAGACTGTATATTCCACATTTTTTATTAAAAATACATGAACACTTCAAATATAACATTTATGACCTTTGGTGTATTGCGCAGTGCAAATCTAGCTGTGAAAAATGTCCTTTGCATAAATTTGTTATTCTCATCATCATTACTAATGTATCAGTGTGCATAAATCATCGACAGTATTATAAGGGCCACAAACCACAGTACATGTCAATGAGACATAGAACTTAATCAGAAACAGAACAGCAACAGGTTGTTAAGTGAGTTTATATATTTTTACAAGCAATTGTCATTTAACTTGCCATATCAGTAATATTGTAAAAAAGTGGCCTGTCATTAAAATTTCAAGTGTATGGGAATCATAAGGTTAAACTGAAATTTGACCCTGAAGTAAAGTGGCATCCATGATTGGTCTGCCATTTTATAGGCCAAAATTTCCATGTTTTGATTTTGTGGAGTACAGGACACTACCTCCCTGATATAAAATGCTGCCTGACCTCTGTTGCATTTCTTTGTGGTCTGGAAAATATGGTAGTTTATTAAAGAAATCTTGTGAATAAAAATCCAACAGATGCAACAGTATGCAGATATTTATTCACTGCAAAACTACTCTACATGTTTCGGGTGTCACAGCACCCATCATCAGGAGTATCAAAAACTGTACCCACGGCCTCCGATACAGGTCATACTACTTGTACCGCTACTCCCCTCCAACGTAGTCTGATCGGGAC
>Ga0123355_10004274_pt1 | contig 20755 bp, 17 predicted proteins | sample TergutEmb28metaG_3_FD_89872 | JGI IMG/M metagenome (GOLD analysis project Ga0123355, IMG submission 89872) | Embiratermes neotenicus P1 segment gut microbial communities from Petit-Saut dam, French Guiana - Emb289 P1 | ecosystem: Host-associated > Arthropoda: Insects > Digestive system > Gut ...
ATTTTTACTTTTCATCATTTTTTACACTCCTTATAATTTGTTTTCTCGGGATAACAGTCTATAGCAGTCACTATTGCTCAAACCAACATACTTAAATCAACATCATTTCAGACATCTTTTGCTAATAAAAGTCAAAAATCGATAGATTATAAGAAACATTATGACAATAGCTTAAAAGAAAGTCAAGGGGGAACAAGCAAAAGGCTGCCATCAGGAATAAAATAATCAAATATCCTGATATATATCGCGAAAAGCAATATAATTCACGTTGATTTAAAGAAGATTCAGATTGTTAAAGAAAGAAATAATACAGTGGTATATTGCCATTATACTATTTCTTTTTATTATTTTCCTATCGTCTAATCAAGGTAGTGTCGACACTACCTTGATTATTAGAAAATTATCCACACTATTGTGCCGAATTTATCAAATTAATGTGCTAATTCATAACCGAATTCAATGAAGAAAGTATTAACAAAAGTGTAACCATCGTTTGAGGCAACAAATCCATCCGGCACAGTACCATCCCAATCAACTGCTAAAACGACGGAAGTTGATCCTCCAGGAGCAAGTATTGTTCCAACAAATGAATCCGTAAAGTTTCTAACGGTTAGACTATCTCCAAAGATGTTGGCCATGTCCTCATCAAACCATGATATGTTCATATATGTAATAACAGCATCGTGAAGTGCAGATTGATTGGTAACTGTTGCTGTAATATCGGCAAAACCACCTTGATAAAAGTTAATGTTCCATTCAATGCGCTGATTTGTTTGACCTCTCGCATCAACAATCTCGGCACTATGCGTGGCTCCAGATTCCCCTCCTAATGGAGCAAAACCAACAAATGCTGGGTCAGGAATAATCTCAGGACCAGTAGGCTCGGGAGGGTAAGTAACTGGGACAGTTTCAGGGGGTGCAGTAGCCGGGTAAGTAGAGGTAGAAGGAGTAACAGTTGGAGTAGAAGGAGCAGCAGTTGGAGTAGAAGGAGTAACAGTAGGGTTAGAAGGAGTAACTCCAGGACCAAAAATAAAACCAGGTCCACCTTCAACATTAGTCCAAACAACATATTCTGGAACAGCAATATTGACTGTACCTCTTACGTCAAGAACTCCTGGTGCAAAAGCAAAAGCAGCACCTACAAGTAAAGCGATTGAAAAAATCCCGATAATTGCGTTAATTAATGTTTTTTTATTTCTATTATTCATAATTTTAAGCTCCTTTTATATAATTATTATTATTTTAATCCATTTATCTTTCAATAAGTGCGTCTAATCTAGTTCCTAGAAGATCGATAGCTTCATTTATTTGTGCAGCAGTAGCTGTTGGGTTATTGTATATTCTTCTAGACAAGACTAACATAGATTGCAGCCTTGCCCAACTTAATGGGGTGTAATTTCCCCGGGCGATATCCTCTGCTTCCGCAATTAATCCACTTAAGATTTCTCGTGGTGTAAACAGGTGATCATCGTCCGTCCAACGAGCATATAACGTCATTGCCGTTGTTGGCATTGCGGTTGTTTCAGTTAATGGTGTTGTGAAGTTTGAATCCAAGTACCAACCTTGGAAAATGTAATCAGGTCTTGTTGGAACTCCATCCATCATACCACCATATCTGTAAGTGAAGCTTTGATGATAAGTTTGCACGAAATAATCAAGACTTGTTCCGTGATTTACATTGATTGCATCAATCGTTGTTGGAGTTGCATTAGTTGCACCTAACTCAAAACTCAGTATACTAGCCGAAACATCAGTCGAAACTTCATTTACAAGTGCAAATGGTAATCTAGCAACTGTTTCTGCTGTTGTTGCATCTCTCACGTGAACATATCCTTCGTAAAATCCTCCATCCACATTGCCGCTAACTGACATTGTTGCAGAAAAATAACCAATTGCCTCAGGAGGTATTGTTATTGTTCTTCTACTCAAAGTTAGTTTTGCTGCACTTTCAGGGTTATTAGTGAAGTTATATTCAATCGTATAAGTGCGCTCATCGTTGCTATTATTTTCAATCGCAGCTGATAAAGTCCTTATATTCTCGTACGAATCTAATATTGGATAAAGCAACTGATTTCCACTTCCAAAGCTGAAAGAAGCTGTCCTTGCAGTATAAAAGTCTTGATCAATAAAAGAGATTCCTGGTTGATGAGCAACTCTATCATAAGTAACAAATACAGAGGTTTCAGCATGTGCAGCAGCGTAAACATCAACATATCCTGAGCCTGTTTCAAAAACACTTACTTCACTACCAAATGGAGCAGCAGTATTCATTAAACGTGATTTGATTTCTTCTGCGTTCCATTGACCACCGTTATCACGACTATATTCTATTAAAAGCGCGACTGCTCCTGTTATATGGGGTGCGGCCATAGATGTACCGCTCCACCATTCATAATTCGACCCAAACCACGTTGGTACCGCTGACAGAACATTTGATCCATGCGCAGCTATATCTGGCTTGATCTCAAAACTTTGGTCAACTGGTCCAAGTGAAGAAAACCTACTTATATCTATTGGAGCTGTCATGTCAACATCAGCGCTCGCGACAGTAATAGCTCTAGTTGCTGTTCCAGGTGAGCGGAGCGAATAATTTTCAAACCAGTCTCCTTCGTTGCCTGCTGCGATAACAAATGTTATATATGGATGCGAAAGTTTAATATTGTTGACTGCCAAGGATGTGAGATGCAATGGAGTATTTCCATATGCTCCGTGCCATATATCTGGGTGAAAGGTCGCAAATCCAAGTGACAAGTTTACAATATCTGGTCTGTCGTATGCTGTCATTTCAATTCCAGCCAGAACATTATCTAACGCTGTCCAACCTTCAATTACGCGGTAGTGAATCATATGTGCTTCTGGTGCGACACCAAGAATACTGACAGATCGACCGCTATCGCGTCCCGCAATAGTGCCTGCAACGTGAGTTCCATGACCGTCGACATCCATAGGATCATTTGGTGTCTCTAAAAAATTACGCCCCTTAAAATATCCATTAATAGTGTCCGCCATTGTTACGTCTGGATTGCGCTCTTGCATTTGCTCTAGTGTTAAAAACGAACCTGCAAATGCCGGATGGTTGTAGTCGATACCTGTGTCAAAAACGGCGATTACAACACCTTCTCCTCTGTAACCCATGTCATGCATCTCATTTGCACGCATGGTAGCGCGACCAGGTGCCATGCCTTGCGGATCGCTGCTAGTGGCAGAATTGTCCATTGGTTCTGGCATATCAAACTCTTCTATGAAGTTAGGATAAATAACTCTAACACTATTAAAGTCAGCAACATCTTCAACCCGGTTAGAAGGTAATGTTATACTTACGCCATTTAAAGCTTGCCGATATTCCCATCTTATTTCAAAGGGTTGATTAGCAGACTGTGAACCAAAAAGGTGATTTAATTCTGTTCTAAATAAGTCATGCTCTCTTTCCACAATCCCCTCAGCACTTACTGCACTAAGCCTGCCCCCTCGCTCCTGTGCGTCCAAGACTTGAATTGCAGCTGGATCGCTATTAAATAAAACAATCACGCTAACAGGAGTATTATCATCACTTAATTCGTAATCGCCATCAAAACCTATCAATCCTATTTGCTCATTTTCATTTCGTGTATCTTCGAAAGATGCCAATTGTTCAGAATTAATCCCTACATTAATTTCATTTGCACTTGTTAATAATTCAGGAATCATTAAGTATGATGCTAACATAACGAATGCTAAAGTTAAACTTATTGTTTTTATACTATTTACTTTCTTCATTTTAATTGCCCTTCCTGCAATAGTATTTGCGGTTAGCTCCACATAAGCTTTTTATATAATCTGTTATACTAATTCCAGTGATATAGATTTAGTTTGCATACTCATCCTTTTATGCTTGAACCTTCCATTATCTTTCAATCAGCTCGATTAATCTTTCACTTAGAAGGAAGATTGCTTCATTTATTTGAGCATCGGTAGCTGTTGGGTTGGTATAAATTCTTCTTGCAAAGGTGAGCATTGACATCATGTTAGCCCAACTTCTAGATGTATAGTTAGATTCTATTCTTGCTTCAGCCTCCGCGATTAGTTGTCCTAATGTGTTTAGTAGTGATTCATCTGCTGGTTGCCACACGAATGTACCTGCCATTGTTGAACCATTGAAATGATCCATTAACTCTGCTGATGTTAGAATAAATCCTCCTGATGGATTAGCTACTGTTCCTCTTGCTACATTTTGCCAATGCCCGGTAAACTCGTGATTTGTTGGTACTGATGGCAGATGTGAGTTTCCTACAAATGCAAAATTACGCCCTAGTGTAAGTCGCCTCAAGGATGTTGCCTGCAAAAACATATAGGAAGTCGCTTGTACATTGCGTGTATTCCAACCTGATAAATCTAAATCAGTTAAGCTGGTTGTATGTGAGAATACCTCGCGCATATCTGTCACACTACGTGTATTCCAACCTGATAAATTTAAATCAGTTAAACTAGTCGCATGCGCAAACATCGCCTCAATATCAGTTACTTTGCGCGTATTCCAACCCGATATATCTCCTAAGTTGGTTAAGTTACTTGTTGAATTAAACATTGTGCTCATATTAGTTACATGGCGTGTATTCCAATCTGATAAGTCTAATTCTATTAAGCTACTTCCACTAAACATACCCGCCATGTCAGTTACTCGACGTGTATTCCACTTTGAGACATCTAACTCTGCTAAACTGCTTGTTTCATTAAACATGCCCTCCATGTTAGTTACTCGACGTGTGTTCCATCTTGAGACATCCAACTCTGTTAAACTGCTTGCTATATCAAACATCCTGCTCATATCAGTCACTCGGCGTGTATCCCAGTCTGATATATTTAAAGATGTTAAGCTGCTTGCTAAAAACATCCTACTCATATCAGTTACTCGACTTGTATTCCACCTTGACAAATCTAAATTTGTTAAATTACTTGTATAACTAAACATATAGGACATATCAGTTACTCGACCTGTATCCCAACCTGATACATCTAACTCAGTTAGGCTACTTGCTTCAGAGAACAGCCTATGCATATCAGTTACATTGCTGGTATCCCAACTTGATAAATCTAAGGATATTAAACTACTTGCTGACTCAAACAGCAATCTCATACTAGTTGCGGAGCTTGTATCAAAGTACTCTAACCCTTCTATCGTTGTTACATTCCATAGCTGACGGAATAAACTATTAAACGATTTTCCGGCAGTAATTGGTCCTATAATCTCAATTTTATAAATATCCATGCTATAGTTATCCCATGGGCTTATACTCCATGTTCCTGGCCAATAAATAAAACCTTCGCTAACGGTCAACACACCATTATCACAAAGCATCCAAGATGCACCTGCTATTCCATTTGCGCCTGGCTGATTCCCAAACTGACCCTCTGCAATTACATTACAAATATCACCCGAGTCTTCCTCCGAATCTTCCTCCATCACTGCAAATAAAGTCGTATCATAATCCCTTGCGAACGGGTCACCAGATTGATACTCAGCGACTGTTGCCGTAGATGTTGTTGCCCAACCTAAGAATTTATACCCTGTTTTAGTTGGTTCATCTGATGATAGAATTAAATCAGTTCCATGAACTTTTGTTTGCTCATCAGGTGCACCAATTCCACCGTTTGCATCAAATGTTATGGTATACGTTTGATTTAGATTTTGATTTAGATTTTGATCTTGATTTTGATTTTGATCTTGATTTTGATTTTGATTTTGCGCAATTACCGCCTGAACAGTTACAGCACTTGCTGGCATCGTAAATGTTGTGTTTTCCTCATTTTCATTCTCAAAATCGACAGAGCCCTCCCAACGTACAAATCTATATCCAGTTGGTAAAGTCGCTGTAATTGATACTACCTCGCCAGCTAAGAACTCACCGCTATCGGTTTCACCCAAATCAGTTGCTATGGTGCCACCCTCTACGGTAGTTGTATAACGAGGGGATGATGAAATAGTGCTTAACATCAAATAGTTAGATATTCCTTCATCGAAACGATTTCCTAAATGAATACCTGATCCGATATATCTATTGTTAGGGTCTAAGAGACTTCTACAATGACCTGGTGAATTTAGATATCCTTCAATGAGAGCCTCTGGGGATGCTTGATTCCAGCGAACCTGATAAGCATTACCACTCCAATCTCCTCTTGAACCAAAAGCCCTTGATACATTGAATGAGGCTGAAATGTCGTCACCGTTAGAATAAGGTCCAACATGATGGCTCCAATTATCCTCTACGCCAAAAGTAGCCATGGTCTGTGCATGGAAACGTGATGCCAAAGAAAGTGTTCGATCTGACTGTACAGGTTCTAATCCAAGTCCGATTCTAGTTTCATTGAGCACCCGTATGATATCTAGCTCGAAAGTAGTAGGACCACCCATTTCCCAATATTCAGCTATCCATACTGCTCTTTCTGAAGCAGTTAAACGTCTATAAGGTAAGGTTATTTCTGATTGGTAAGCTGGCAAAGTTGTGTGCCCTGGAATCTCCCAACACCAACCCCTGTTTGCAAGACAGTTCCATTGGGAAGAAGCTGTAACTGGTCCACAAAGATAATCCAAATCAGGATTTGATGACACTGATGCTTCAGTTGCCGCACCTGAAAGTAGTTCAACTGCCCAGTCAACGCTCGACGAGTTGGAATTTAAAGTATCCAATTCATCAATTCTTAAAACATAATCATCTATTAATAAATCAGCTGCATTTGCTACTAGCAGCGAAGTAGTAAATTGCGTTACTAGTACAGAAATAACTAATACTATCCTTAGAACTTTCTTGCTAATTGTTTTACTCATTTATATTCCTCCTGTTTATGCTAATAAATCGTAAGGGATAAGACCCTTACTGAAGTAGGTGAGGTTCAAGATCAATATTCATCAATTACTGTTGTTAATTCATAATCAAACTCAATGAAGAAAGTATTAACAAAAATGTAGACATCATCTGAGGCGATAGATCCAGCTGGCAATGTACCATCCCATTCAACTGACAATGTTACTGTAGCCGATGCTCCAGGAGCAAGTGTAGTTCCAATAAATGAACCTGTTATAACATCAAATATTAGTCTATCACCAAAGTTGTTAGTAATATCCTCATCACCCCAGCCAAAATTTACATTTGTAATAATCGCGGAGTGAAGGGCAGATTCATTGGTAACTGTTGCTGTGATATCAGCAAATCCTGCTTGATAGAAGTTAATATTCCATTCAATACGCTGATTTGTTCTACCTCCTGCTTCAACAATTACAGCGCTATGTGTGGCACCATATTCCCATCCAGCTGCGGTAATTGGGAGTGCATCAGGAACAGAAAGCTCATCAGGGTAACTAAAGCCAGGACCAGCTTCAACGTTAGACCAGACAACATAATCAGGAACAGCAATATTGACTGCACCTCTTACATCAAGAATCCCTGGTGCAAAAGCGAAGGCAGCGCCAACAAGGAATGTAATCGCAAAAACCCCTATAATTGCGTTAACTAATATTTTTTTGTTTTTATTATTCATAATTTTTATGCTCCTTTAGCAAATTATTTATCAGATAGTGCCGACACTACAGCTATCAATAGTTACTTATTGTTAAAATTTTATTTACTCAAGTGTATACATTCCACCTCCTGTGGTCATTTTTATTAAATGGCAACCATTGTTACTTAAATTGACACATTTTTCGACATCAGTCGTCAAAAAAAGTCAAAATTCTCCCCGCATATGAAGTATTATTACAATAGTCCTGAAGAAAGTCAAGGGGAAAAATGCAAAAGACTACCATTGGGAATAAAATAATCAAATTATCCTATATATATTACGAATATATAGCATAAAACTTGTTTAAATATAATCTTTACAGCCTTAAAAAATAATAAACCTCGCTAAAATAATGAAAGACACGGGCTATGCCGAAATATGATTTTTGATGCTGTACTAATGAAGTCGTCCAAAAACAACGTAACCCCAAAATAAAACCTCAAAGGGTAATTAAAGGGTAATTTAGGTTAAAAAAAGAGGAGCATAAATATTAAAATAACCATTGGATTTCAAAATTTGTTGAAAATATTTTAAAAAATAAAAGACTTTAGTTTAAATTGGCTTGGTAAAATTGTTTATTTACAACGTAAAATATGGTATACTAATTAGACAGTGTCGACACAATGTCAGAACATCATATTTTTGCCCAAATGTCTGAGGATGCTTTCGTAAAATCCTTCGACTTATGCCCAATAGCCTTCAGAATTTTGCCTTACTGGAAACATTTAGGCTAAAAATCTGACATTCTGATGGGTCGCCACTGTCTAAAACTAAAGCTAAAATTCTAAGGTTGTGAGCATGATGAAAAAAATGACTGGTTTTGAAATTAGAAAAATGTTTTTGGATTTCTTTGAATCAAAAGGGCATATGGTTGAGAGTAGCGCCCCTTTAATACCACACGAAGATCCAACGCTGTTATGGATTAATAGTGGAGTTGCAGCAGTTAAAAAATATTTTGATGGTAGTATTGTGCCGAAGAACCCGCGAATTGTAAACGCACAAAAATCAATTCGTACCAATGATATTGAAAATGTTGGATACACAGCTCGTCACCATACTTTTTTTGAAATGCTCGGTAACTTCTCAATTGGGGATTATTTCCGTGATGATGCTATTCCTTATGCATGGGAATTATTAACATCGCCCGACTGGTTTGCATTTGAAAAGGATTTATTATATGTAACCGTTTATCCAACTGATGAGGCCTCTTACAACTTATGGATCAAACTCGGCGTAGAGCCATCACATATCATCAAACTGGACGATAATTTCTGGGAAATCGGTACTGGACCATGTGGACCATGCACAGAGATTTTCTTTGACCGAGGAATAAAATATGATCCTGAAAATATTGGCATCAAGTTACTTGAAGAAGACCTTGAAAATGATCGCTATATTGAAATCTGGAATGTTGTCTTCTCACAATTCAACGCCGATCCTGAGCTTAACCGTCATGAATACAAGCCGTTGCCGCATCAGAATATTGATACTGGCATGGGTCTTGAGCGGATGGCATGCGTGCTCCAGGATGTTGACACAAATTTTGAAACTGATTTATTTATGCCAATTATTGACAAAGTTGCCGAAGTTTCAGGCAATAAGTATGAAGATCTAAATAAAGTATCATTTAAGATTATTGCTGACCATATTCGGACGGTAACGTTTGCGATTTCTGATGGGGCACTACCATCTAATGAAGGGCGTGGTTATGTTCTGCGTAGGTTGCTTCGTCGGGCGTTGATGCATGGGCGGAAGCTGGCTATTCAAGGGGCATTTTTGTCGGGGCTAGTGCCAATTGTGGTTGATATCATGAAGGATTTCTACCCAGAGCTAATGGAAAACCAAGAACATGTACAAAAAGTTATCAAAGATGAAGAAGAACGGTTCTTAAAGACTTTGGTAGATGGTTATAAAAAATTTGCGGAGCTTGCGAAGAACAAGATAAGCGGTCGTGATGCGTTTATGTTATATGATACCTACGGATTTCCTTATGAGTTGACAGCTGAGCTTGCTAAGGAGTATGGACTTGAGATAAGCCGTGCTGAATTTGATGTGTTTATGAAAGATCAACAAGAGCGCGCAAGACGGGCACGTGGTAAAATGGCTGATATGAATGTTCAAAATGAAGCGCTTATTAATTTTAAGGAAACATCTGAATTTATCGATGGGTACGAAGGCAGTAGCAAGGTTATTTTACTTCTTAAAGATGGCGAACCTGTCCGTGAGTTAAGCGGGATTGGTCAAGTTATTTTGGATAAAACACCGTTTTATGCAGCAAGCGGTGGTCAAGTTGCTGATGTTGGCGTTTTGGAAGCAGAGAATACTACTTCGATGGTGGTTGATGTTACTAAGGCACCTAATGGACAACATTTACATACACTTGACTTTCGTAAGGGAAGCATTCATCTTGGAGGCGAGGTGTCATGCAAATTGACTCCGCTTCATCGTGTTATTGTTGAGAAAAATCATACGGCAACGCATTTACTCCATAGTGCTCTAAAAAAAGTTTTAGGTAGCCATGCTAATCAGGCAGGGTCTTTTGTTAGTTCGGAGTATTTACGTTTTGATTTCACCCATGCGCAGGCCCTAAGTGCAGATGAACTTGCTGAGGTTGAGAAGCTTGTTAATAGTTATATTTTTGAAGGAATCAAAGTTGATATCCAAAATATGACATTAGATGAGGCTAAGGAAAAAGGTGCAATAGCGCTTTTTGGCGAGAAGTATGAAGATCAAGTTCGCGTTGTAAGTGTTGATAACGTCAGTATTGAACTCTGTGGTGGAACACATGTTAAGAATACGTCCGAAATTGGAATGTTTAAAATAATAAGTGAATCAGGAATTGGGGCTGGTATTCGTCGAATTGAAGCAGCTACCTTTGCTAAAGCTTACCATTATGTGAATGAATATATTGATAGATTCAATGAGATAGCACAAATTTTGAAGTCGAAACCAGAACAACTTGAAGCACGTGCTGAATCTTTGATGAAAGAATTATCTGAATTGAAGCGTGAAAATGAGTCGCTTAAGGCACAGATGGCTAATGCTAAAGTGGATAATTTAGTAAATGAAGTGGAAATCATTAATGGATACAACGTTCTTACAGCTCGTGTTGTTGATGTCGCTATGAACGACTTAAAAAAGATGATTGATGAACTCAAGCAAAAATTGGATAACGTCGTCATCGTACTAGCAAGTGTCATCAATGGGAAAGTAGCCCTTGCATGCGGAATATCAGATGATTACATTCAACAAGGATTAAATGCTAGTAAAATTGTGAAAGAAGTGGCGCTGATTTGTGGTGGAAATGGTGGTGGTCGCCCTGATATGGCAACTGCAGGGGGCGTGGATACGAGTAAAATTGACAAAGGATTTGAAAAAGTAGTGGCTATTATTGAAGAAAACTAAGCAAATCACTTTTAATTTTGGGGAAAATAGTGTAAAATGGTATGTGGCACAAAATTATCACAATTATCTCAAAAAATTAAATAATAAGGTGGGTGAAATAATATGCTAGAAAACAGGACAATGATGTTTGATCAAGTGAAAAATCAATTGGATCAAAGCTCACATGTTGAAAGAATCCTATTAGAAGTACTCACGTCACTAGAGGTGAAAGGTTATAATCCAGTAAACCAAGTGGTCGGGTATTTAATTTCGGGGGATCCTGCTTATATTTCAAGCCATGGTGGTGCACGTGGAAAAATCCAACAAGTTGAGCGTGATGAGATTATCGAAGTATTAATGACACGCTTTATTGAACATGTTAAATAATGAGAATACTAGGACTTGATTTGGGAAGCAAAACGCTCGGCATTGCAATAAGTGATGCTCTTGGAATGATGGCTCATGGTGTAGAGACTTTTACGTTTAAAACCAATCATTATAAGCATGCGATTGACTATATAGCAGCGTTTATTGGAAAAGAGAATATCTCTACTATTGTACTTGGGCATCCGTTAAACATGGATGGTACTGAAGGCGAACGTGCTGATAGAAGTCGCCGTTTTGCTAAAAAAGTAGAAGCTGCTACTGGTGTTAAAGTTGTTCTTTGGGACGAACGTTTGACGACTATGCAAGCAGAACGTATCCTCATTGATGGTGGCGTATGTCGTGAAAATAGAAAAAAGTATGCAGATAAATTAGCTGCAACCATTATTCTTCAGAGCTATTTGGAGAATCGGTTGACAACAGAAGAGGTGTGAATAATGGTAGAAGAAATGAGCAGACTAATAATTATAGATGAAGACGGTCAGAAAATTGAATGTGAGATTTTACTTACATTTAAATCTAAGGAATATGATAAAAACTATGTTATTTTTTCGCCAATTGGTGAGGAGTATATTGATGAGGATGGATATCCAGAGATTCAGGCGGCTTCTTATATACCTGGGGAAGATGGTGAAGGCGTACTGACATCAATAGACGATGACGATGAATGGGATATGGTTGAAGATGAATTTGATTTGTTTATAGAGTCCTTAGAGTATGAAGAAGAAGATTATGATTCAATTTCACAATTAAGATTAAATACACATTAAACGGACCACGGTCGAAGTCGTCCGTTTTTGTACATTAGATTTAGATTAGGAGTTAAGTTAAAATGAGAAGTTTTATTAAGTTTATATTTTTTCTTGCAATAATTGTTGGGTCTGTTTATGGGGCGTATTGGTTTATTACCTATACAATTGATCAACATACTTACGTTGCAATAGATGAGGATGCTTCACCTGATGATTATATCATCCTAGAAATTAGCCCAGGGATGAGAACAGCTGATGTTATTGAACGTCTTTATGAGGCAGAACTTATTCGCAATGAAACTATTGCTGGATTACTTGTTCGCGTTCGTGGATGGAATGTTATTCAAGCAGGCTCTTATCAGCTATATGCAGGTTTGTCGCTTGAAGAAATTTTTACCATGTTTCAAATAGGGGATATTATTGTGCCTAATACTACTCGCTTTACCCTACCAGAAGGTTTGCTCTTAGCGAGTATTGCCGGGACACTTGTGCATGTATTTGAAGATGTGGAGGTATTTGACCATGATGTTGAAGAATTAATGGAGCTTTGGGCAGATACTGATTTTTTGAATGAGCTTATTGAAGAATATTGGTTTTTAACTGATGAAATCTTAGATGAGGACATCATTCATCCATTAGAAGGGTATTTCTATCCAATTACTTACCATGTAGCTGAAGGTGAAGAAAGTCCAGAAGAAATTACAAGAAAAATGTTATCAATGACACAAACTCGTATTGCTGGTTTACGTACCCAGATTGCAGACCATGACATGACATTCCATGAAATCTTAACCTTTGCTTCGATTATTGAAGGTGAGACACAAGACTATAATGAAATGGAGAATGTTGCAGGAGTTTTTCAAAATAGATTAGAGATAGAAGGCGGTATGAAGCTGCAGACAGATGTGAGTGCTCAATATTTAGCACCAGAACGTCAAGTTCATGTTACTTATGAGATGCTTGATGATGATTCGCCGTATAATACATATATGAACTTTGGTTTACCACCTGGTCCGATGAATAGTCCATCAATTAATGCCATTAATGCAGCTATGAATCCAGCTGATCACGAGTACTTCTTCTTTATTTCTGATATGTTTAACTGCCACGAAGGTGGAAAACACTATTTTAGGACTTATCCAGAGCATGCTGCCTTTCGGATAGCTTACTTGGAACCATCTTATTTAGCTGGTGAAAGTGTTTGTGAATAATTAACTAGAGGTTAGAAGGTAGGAAGTTTAAAAGCTAGAAAACGAATTTTTCCTACAGTTACTGTGCATAGATTTACCCCCCACTAATAATCAACTAATATAGGGGTTTTTACTATGGAACTGTAACTCCAATCTCTGACCACTAAAATGGAGGAATTAAAATGAAAAAAAAATCAAATTCAAGAAAAGTGATTGCTGGGCTAATCTTGGCTCTAGTCGGTATATCTGCCCTATTGGTAATTATAAGTATTCTTGAAGAGAGCGATGCAAATAATGAAAATGAAGTGTCAAATAATGAAAATGAAGATTCAAATGTTGAAAATGATGAGAACACCAGTGATGACGGTGAGCAGAGAAGACGATTATATTATGTTGGAAATGATGAGATGTATGAAATCCTAAATGATACAAGTGGCGAAGGATTTTTTGTCTATATCGGCAGACCAACTTGCCCAAATTGTGTCGAATTCGAACCTACTTTGGAAGAAACACTGCGGTATTTAGATCAAGAATTGCGTTACTATCAGGTTGATCTAGCGTTCGAGGGACCTGAGAGTGAAATGACAGTGAGTGAAATCATGGATGAATTAGAAGTTACTGGAGTTCCGAGAATTGTGTATATAGAAAACGGGGAAGTGATTGATGGGCTATCTGGTAATCGGGAAAAGGAAGATGTAATATCATTTTTTGAAGAGAATGGCGGGTTGAATTAGGTAGTATCGACAACTATCTAACAGGAGTGAGAAAACGATGAAACGCAAAGTTATTTTGGTGTTAGTTATATCTTTATTCGGAATGGTTTTGGTTGCTTGTGATAGTGGCAGCTCAGGTTTACGAGAAATCGGAAATGAAGAGTTCGCGGAAATTGTTAATAGTGAAAACGAAGCTGGGTATTGGGTTTATATCGGTCGTCCAACTTGTGAAAAATGTCGTGAAATGAAACCTAACTTAGAAGAGGTGCTGGAATATTTAGCGGTTCCCATGTATTATTTCCAAACGGCTAAGGCACGCTATGCTGATGAGGATAGGATGTTAGAGTTACTAGAACCCTTGGATATTGAGGGGATACCGATCATTGTCCACTTGATTAATGGTCGTGTAGCCAACTATCTAATCGGAGTATATACTCAAGAGGAGATTATTGATTTTATCAAAGCAAATGGTGGCGATTAATTTAGAAAGAAAGCACTCGAGTTTTCGGGTGTTTTCTTAAGTAGAGGGGAATCTTGCTAAAATGAAAGAATTTCAGAAACACAAAAAAGAAAGGCAGTGAAGGTATGGCTCAACTTTATGAACACAATATGATATTAAATACAGCGTTTAAAATTTTGGAACACGACCTTCTGTCGCGAGAAATGAGGGTATACGCTGAGGATAAAAATATCCCGATTATTGAAGACAGTGGCCTTGAGACGATCCTACAATTTCTGAAGTTGAAAAAACCACAGCGAATACTCGAAATCGGTTCGGCCATTGGCTATTGGTCGATAATGATAGCGCGCCACACAGCATCAGACATTGTAACAATTGAGCGCGATGAACAGAATTATAAAAAAGCATGTGAATATATCGCAAGATCAACTGTGGCAGACAAAGTTAAAATCTATCAAGAGGATGCCTTAGAATTTGATGTATCATTACTAAAGGATCAGGTATTCGATGTCATTTTTATTGATGCTGCAAAGTCAGCTTATCAACGCTTCTTCGAAAAATACGAACCATTTTTAGCAAACGATGGGCTGATGATTTCAGACAACTTACTTTTTCATGGACACATCTTTTTTGATAAAGAGGAACTTAGTAACAACTTGCGTGATTTAACGAGAAAAATTAAAAATTATTCAGCATGGCTAGCTGAACACCCGAATTATGAAACGATTTTCTTACCACTAGGAGATGGAATTGCGTTTAGTTATTCTAGAAAACAGAATGGAGGCTAGAAAAGTAGATGATAGTAAGTAAACAACCTGAATTGATAGTTGCTCCAAAAAATGTAGCTGAGATTAGAGTACTTGCTGAGGCAGGGGCTTGTGCGTTTGTTGTTGGTGATGCTCGCTTTGCACTCGCTATACGGGGATCGTTTTCGGAAAAATGCCTTGAAGAAGCAGTAAACTTGACGCACTCGCTTGGAAAGAAGATTTATTTACTTGCTGATGCGATTTTTCCTAATGCGCTTTTAGCAGAACTTGCGACTTATTTACCAAAAGTTAAGCGCTTGCTCTTTGATGGAATACGAGTGGCGGATTTAGGAGCATATATGCTAATTAAGCAAATGATGCCAGAGATGCCTATTCAATTTGTTGATGCGATGATGTTGACCAACCATTACACAGTGAATTATTGGGCAGTCAAAGGGATGATTCGCACGCGGCTAGCTCATGAATTGACTCTTGATGAAGTTTTAGAGATTAAAAGTCGTGCTACATGCGAAATTGAAGTTTTGATTCAGGGAGCCCCACTTATGTTCACATCACGCCGTAAACTAGTCGATAACTACCTTGAATTTCAGCATACATTAGGTAAAAAAGTAACAGTCTCTGCAGCAGGAAATTTCTTATTTGATAAAGAACGAGACCTATATTATCCAATTACTCAAAATGACCACGGAACCCATATTTACGGCGGAAATGATGTTTGTATGGTCGACGCTTTGACCGAATTACTTACCGCTGGGATTGATGCCTTGTATATCGAAAGCTTTACATATGAGACAGAAGATCTGGTTAAAATACTACAACTATACAAAATGGCAATAAAATTAGTAGCTGTCGACTCCAAAAAATATGGGAAAGTTGGGATGGTATTATATACTGAAGTAGAAAAATTGCAACAAAAATTGCGACGAACTGATCGCGGATTTTATTATAAACCGACGATTTATAAGAATCAAAGTAGGTGATGAAGGTGCGAGCAAATATTTCCGAAATTGTAGATGGGAAAAGAGTAATTACGAAAAAGCCTGAATTGTTGGCACCCGCTGGGTCCCTGGAGAAGTTAAAAATCGCTGTTCGCTATGGGGCAGATGCTGTGTTTATCGGTGGGCAAGAGTTCGGATTACGCTCTAATGCTCAAAATTTTTCGTTAGCTGAAATTCGAGAAGGAGTCGAATTTGCTCGGGAATTCGGTGCGAAAATTTATGTAACAACAAATATCATTGCCCATAATGAGAATATTGCCGGTTTAGATGAGTACTTACGTGCCCTTGATGAGATTGATATTGCCGGCATTATCGTAGCCGATCCCTTAGTAATAGAGGCTTGTAAGCGAGTTGCTCCCAATGTAGAATTGCATCTTTCGACGCAGCAGTCGACAATGAATCATTTGGCGGCGAAGTTTTGGCAAGATCAGGGTGTGCACCGTATTGTACTTGCTCGCGAAACGACGAAATATGAGATTAGGGAGATCCTAGAGGCGACGGATGTTGAAATTGAGACTTTTATCCACGGTGCTATGTGTATTTCTTATTCGGGGCGTTGTACGCTATCGACTCATATGACGGCTCGGGATTCAAATCGTGGCGGATGTTGCCAAGCTTGCCGCTGGGAGTTTGATTTGATCTCAAGTGGTAAGCGTGTTTTTGATGAAGGCGATATCAAATTCTCCATGAGCCCAAAGGATTTAAATCTATTACGTTCAGTGCCAGAGATGATTGAACTTGGAATCGACAGCTTAAAGATTGAAGGTCGCATGAAATCAATTCATTATATAGCGACAGTCGTCAGCGTTTACAGAAAACTAATCGATCTTTACTGTGATGATCCAGATAGCTTTGTTTTTGATGAAGGACTAATAGTCGACCTAGAAAAATGTGCGAATCGGATGGCGGCTCCTGCTTTTTTCGAAGGGATTCCAGCAAGTGATGAACAAATGTATGATAACCGTGATGAGCATCCGACGCAGGATTTTATTGGGTTGGTGGTTGATTATAATTCGGCAACAAAAGTTGTAACTATTGAGCAACGAAATCATTTCAAACCAGGTCAGAAAGTTGAATTCTTTGGACCGAAAATTACGACTAGTGAATGTATCGTTGGGGAGATTACTGATGAAAAAGGTGCAGTACTTGATGCAGCCCGACATCCGTTACAGCTTGTGAAATTTGTCGTGCCATTTGCTGTTAATCCATTTGATATGATGAGAAAGTGCTAATTCATTAGGATATTCATTCCCATATGAAAAGATACCGATTGATACTTTAAGAAACCAGCTATCCACATTGGTTTTAGCAAAAAGTCATTTATCGCAGGTATGAGCTATTTAAAAAAACATCCCCGAAAGTCGAGGATGTAAAAAAGTATAGAGATGAACTACTCTTATTGTGAATGGTAGGCGTTGAAATGATTTATTAAGTTCAAAGAATCTTTGAATGAAAGTTCATTCAGGCTCTTTTTCTTAACATTCTGAAACTCCTGCAGAGACAATCTTACGATTTTAGATACGCATATAAATGATTCAGATTCACCAATTAGTGGGATTGCTTTCTTGTCTAGTATTTTGTAGTATTGCTCAGGGTGTTTATGAAATCGATCTTTTTCGCTGTAAATACCAAGAAGCCAAGCTTTTCCTTCATCGTAGTTGAAGAAAATTGCAGGTCGGTCTTTGTTTGGCGTTGGATCACCAAAGATACTCGTTTCAACGATATATACAGATAATCTATCCATATTTTGACCATTCCTTAACTTCTTCTGGTGAATCATCAGGAAGGATAAGTGTACCATTTGAGTCAACGGTTGCATCTAAAAAAGCAGACTCAGATGGTTTTGCGATTTTAGGTAATGTCATTTTTGTAGGATTATTAAGGATTATTAGGTGAATCAAGTTTTCTACCGCCTCATCTAATGTTTGAGCTTGTCCTGAAAAAAAATCTTTAACCTGCTGCTCTTCATCAGGCGTTAAGTTTAAATTAATAGTTGTCACTAAAATCAACTCCTTATCGAATATTTCAACCAGCTCTTACTTGCTAGATAGCCCAAATAGTAAGAGGGATTTAAATGGTAACATCTCTATCTTATATAATACCATATAAAGCATGCTTTTTCAATATTTAGATGGTCGTGCGAGTGTAGATAGAAAAAGTAGGTAATTGAGAGAATACTGAACAAATTTTGATATGGAAGCATGCTATCATTCCCTAAACAATACCGGTATTCATGGTTTTTTTTGGTCTTTATCGGCACTTTACCTACTTTTTTTATCTACACCCGGGTCGTGCTGTTAAGTTGATATTCCGTAAGTGTCCAATTGTCTGATGCCATATCCAAAGTATTATGAATTGATAAATTGACTGATAATGGCAAATGACGTAATACTCGAAAGAATTTCTTCTTTTAGTCAAAATTATGATAAACTATTTTTAAGGCACTGAAAAAACGCTTTTAATATTAAACAAACCGTTTATTGGGCATTTTTCTATTGCGTTTTAAAATTTATCTGGTATAATAATCAATAATTAAATTTCAAAAGGAGGAGACATCATGGTATTATCACAACATTTAAATTCATGGCAAAACTGGCGAATATGAAGTTGTAGATATGCTTTTACTTGGCGTAGATACAGCTTTTAGAGACTTTCTAAAAAAGTATCTATGCCGGTGATGATGAATCCTAAGCATGAAACCGGCTACCCTTAAATGGTATGGTATGCCGGTTTTTTAATTTTTTAGAAAGTCTTTTCAAAAAACTCATAAAAACAAATTTGAAAGGATGATTAAAATGTTGAAAGCAGAAAATAAAAAAGGTTTTTTTGGAGAATTCGGCGGGCAATTTGTGCCAGATTCGGTAAAAATAGCGTTAAATGAAGTGGATGAGGCATATGAGAAGTATAAAGACGATCCTGATTTTTTAAAAGAATTTGAAGACAATTTAAAGGATTATTCGGGACGAGAAACACCATTATACTTTGCAGAAAGCCTTACAAATTCCTTGGGAACAGCGAAGATTTATTTGAAGCGAGAAGATTTAAACCATTTAGGGTCTCATAAATTAAACAATGTGTTAGGTCAAGTCTTACTTGCTAAAAGAATGGGAAAAAAGAAAATTGTTGCGGAAACAGGAGCAGGACAACATGGGGTTGCAACAGCTGCGGTCGCTGCTAGATTTGGGATGGATTGTGTCGTTTTCATGGGGGGAGAGGATGTAAAACGTCAAAAGTTAAACGTGTTTCGAATGGAAATGATGGGTGCAAAAGTTGTTCCAGTACTCGTAGGAACACAAACACTTAAGCAAGCAGTGGATGCAGCGCTTACTTATTTTGTAGAGCATTTAGAAGATACATTTTATGTTCTTGGGTCAGCGGTTGGACCTCATCCGTACCCGAAAATGGTTCGTGATTTGCAGTATGTAATTAGTAAAGAGGCGAAGCGACAAATACTGGATAAAGAAGGGAGACTTCCAGATTATGTCTTTGCCTGTGTCGGTGGCGGTTCAAATGCAATTGGTGCTTTTGCAGCTTTTATTCCCGATGAAGAAGTTAAGCTAATCGGTGTTGAAGCTGCTGGTCAAGGGGTGGATACTGAATTTCACTCTGCTACAATGTCAAGAGGAAAAATTGGGATAGTAGATGGGATGAATACATATTGTTTATTTACACCAGATGGTGAAGCTATGCCAGTCTACTCGATCTCGGCAGGGTTAGGCTATCCTGGGATTGGACCAGAGCATGCATTTTTAAAAGACAGTGGACGTGCAGAATATGTAGCGATTACTGATGATGAAGCAGTGCAAGCTTTTTTAACGCTATCGAAAATGGAAGGGATTATTCCAGCAGTCGAAAGTTCGCATGCGATTGCAGAAGTCATCAAGCGTGCACCTCAGATGAAGAAAGATGAAATTGTTATCATCAATATTTCTGGTCGTGGCGATAAAGATGTTGCCCATATCGCAAAGCATTTAGGCGAAGATTTATGATCTAGAGGTTAGAAGTCAGAGATGGGAGGTCAGAAAAGATTTCTGTTAATAGCAGAAGTCTTTTTTTTGATGTGAGAAAGTGATATAATTGAATGAAAGTAGGAAAAGCCAAAGCGTTATTGCTTGAATCAGCAAAATAATACAAAAAAGATGGAACTAAATATGGATTGTTGAGCTAGTAGCTTGTGTCATTGGCTTCTTTTCGACAAAAAGGCGATGAAAGAACCACTTCTTCGGTGATCATTTAATGCTCATCAACCTTTTTCGCTGTTTTTAGGCAAAAAGAGTCGAAACGCCTTTTTTCAAGTGATAAATTGGTGCCCTCATCAACCTTTTTGGCTGTTTTTCGCTAAAAAGGTTGATCATGTCATGGCATTTCCACTGAACAGACTGGCTTCATCAACCTTTTGGAGGCTTTTTCACTAATTTGGTTGATCAAATCACGGGATTTTCACTGAACAGACTGACTTCAACAACCTTTTGGAGGCTTTTTCACTAATTTGGTTGATCAAATCACGGGATTTTCACTGAACAGACTGACTTCATCAACCTTTTGGAGGCTTTTTCGCTAATTTGGTTGATCAA
>Ga0123355_10004275_pt1 | contig 20755 bp, 18 predicted proteins | sample TergutEmb28metaG_3_FD_89872 | JGI IMG/M metagenome (GOLD analysis project Ga0123355, IMG submission 89872) | Embiratermes neotenicus P1 segment gut microbial communities from Petit-Saut dam, French Guiana - Emb289 P1 | ecosystem: Host-associated > Arthropoda: Insects > Digestive system > Gut ...
AAGAGCAGCAAGCCGCTGCTCATCATCGCCGAAGACGTCGAGGGCGAAGCGCTCGCCACGCTGGTCGTCAACAAGCTGCGGGGCACCCTGCAAGTCGCCGCCGTCAAGGCTCCCGGCTTCGGCGACCGCCGCAAGGCCATGCTGCAGGATATCGCTATCCTCACCGGCGGCAAGGCCATCACCGAGGATCTCGGCATTAAGCTCGAGAACGTCCAGATCTCCGACCTCGGCCAGGCCAAGAAGATCACCATCGACAAGGACAACACGACCATTGTCGAGGGTAGGGGCAAGCACACCGAGATCGAAGGCCGCGTGAAAGAGATTCGCAGCCAGATCGAAAAGACCACCAGCGACTACGACCGCGAGAAACTGCAGGAGCGGCTGGCGAAGCTGGTCGGTGGCGTGGCCGTGATCAAAGTCGGCGCCGCAACCGAAACCGAAATGAAGGAAAAGAAAGCCCGGGTCGAAGACGCGATGCATGCGACGCGCGCAGCCGTGGAAGAAGGCATAGTCCCCGGCGGCGGCGTGGCCCTGGCCCGTTGCGCGGCAAGCCTCGAGAAGTTGAAGGCCGAAGGCGATGAGCAGACCGGCATCAACATCGTGAAGCGTGCCATCACCGAGCCGCTGCGCATGATCGCCGAGAACGCCGGCGAAGAAGGCGCGGTCGTGTTGGGCAAGGTGCTTGAGAACAAAGATCAGAACTTTGGTTTCAACGCTTTCAGCGGCGACTACGAGGATCTGGTCAAGTCGGGCGTGCTCGATCCCACAAAGGTCGTGCGCACCGCTCTGCAGAACGCCGGCTCCATCGCCAGCCTGATGCTTACCACCGAAGCCCTGGTGGCGGAGATTCCCGAAAAGAAGGAAGCTCCCGCAGCCCCGGGTCATGGCGGCGGCATGGGCGACATGTACTAAAATCAGCAAGAACCACAGGTGCCCCGTCCAAGCGCAGCTTGGGCGGGGTTTTTACTTGCGAGGGACGGCGCTGCGCGAAGCGAGGGGCCTCCCCACTTGCCCATCGCGAGGGTTTGGCGTGGTGCGTCTATTCAGGTGTCCAAATAACTCGGGTAAATTTCCAGGTGCCGTCCGCTTGTTGTTTCATGACGCGGACGAACTTTGCCCGGAATGTAACCGGTTGCGCCTGGCCTGACGCTCTCAATGTCGAATCGAAATAACCCCACTCATAGGCCAATCCGCCCCTGACTTGCACATCTCGGATGTCGGGCACATATTTCAGAACCTTGGCGGAGGGTGCCTTGCGAAAACTCTGCTCGACAAATTCCCGGAAGGCCGACTTTCCCTCAATGGCAGGCTGCCCCGGCTGCAGCAAAACCCCATCAGCGTCCCACAGTGCCGTCAGTGCCTCCGCGTCTCGCGCCAAAGTAGCAGCAACATCTGCCTGATGCAGTTTTTCAATGCCCGCGGGAATCGCATTGTGCGGGGATGGACTTGAAGTTTGACTCATGCACAGCCCTTTCAGACATGCCAAAAGCAGAAAGCAGCCACCATCAAGCGCATGGACGGGACTGTAGACCAATCGGGCAGCGCGATGCAACTCGACGAACTGGTCTTTCCAATTGCGGCATTCGCCGAGCTACTGGACGAAGCTTTTGGCTGACAACTCGAACTGGTTGGAGTTGCGTAGGCGAGCGGTTGTTTTTGCTCGCTGGAGTTGCTCCGGGGTCAAAGTCATTGCGAGGGAGCGCAGCATTTCCCGGCCGCGTGAGTCGCCGGCTGCGGTGGCCGCACTGATCCAGGAGTAGGCTGCTTCGGGATTTTTTGGGATGCCGCGGCCGTTGGCGTACATGTAGCCGAGCTTGATCTGGGCTCCGGTCTCGCCCTGTGCCGCGGCTTTCTGGAACCAGGCGAAGGCGGCAGCATCGTCCTGGTGGATGCCTTCGCCGCGCAAGTAGAGGTCGGCGAGGTTGTTTTGGGCTAGCGGGTTTCCGGCATCGGCGGCTTTGCGGTACAAGGCAGCGGCGCGGTCGAGGTTACGTTCGCATCCCAAGCCCTGGTCGTAGAAGTAGCCGAGGTTGGTCAGGGCGCTGCTGTCGCCGCCGTCGGCGCCTTTCTGAAACCAGCGCAAGGCTTCGGCGTAATCCTGGCGCACACTTTTGCCGTCGAGGTAGAGGATGCCGAGGTTGTAGTAGGCGCGGGGAAAATGGTGATCGGCGGCCTGTCGGAGCCAATACAGGGCTCGAACGTCGTTGACGGGGGTGCCCCATCCGTTAAGGTACATGACGGCGAGGTTGACTTGGGCAGCCGCGTAGCCGTGCCGGGCGGCGCGCTGGAACCAGCTCAGCGCTTTTTTCTGGTCGTAGTCGGGGCCGAGAACGAGGAGGCTGGCGATGCCCATTTGGTTCTCGGCAAAGGCGTGACCGCGGCGGGCCATGGCTTGGACGACGTTGGTGGCGCACACCCGGGATTTCGTTCCGAGGAACCGGGAAACGATCGCCAGGCTGCATTGCTCATCCTGGGTGTTCCCGGCGACTGCAATGGCGGTTATGGCTATCCCGCTCGCCAAGGTAATGGCTGCTGTGAATCGCGCGACTTTGATTTTTTCCACGGGGCCTCCGGCTGCCGGGGCAGGATGTTTCCCCCGGCCTGGGGCCCCAAGGTGCCGCGGGATGGTCGCTGCCGCAATGCAATCTGGATCATTCGTCGGTACAAGCTCCATCATCCGCAGGAAAAAGCAGACCTCATCCATTAGAAATTTGGAAACAAAAGAGTTAGCAGCCCGTCTATAGGAAATAAGCGTGGGTTTTTGACGGATCTTATGAGGTAGGTTCTCGAGCCGGATTTTCTGTAAATGATCGCGTACGAATCAGATCGGGCACGCTTTGGTCCCTTTGAGGTGGATCTCCACACCCGTGAGCTGTGGAAATTCGGTACGCGTTTGAAGCTAGTGGGACAGCCGTTCGAGATTCTTGCCGTCCTGGTGCGCAAGCCCGGAGAGTTGGTGACTCGGGAAGAGTTGCGCACGCGGCTCTGGTCGGCGGACACCTTTGTCGATTTCAATCACGGGCTCAATGCCGCCGTGAACAAGCTGCGCGAGGCCTTGAGCGATTCGGCGGAGAATCCGCGGTTCATTGAGACGCTTCCACGGCGAGGCTACCGGTTTATCGCCAAGGTGGAATGGTTGGGGGCGGCCGGGGCTCCGCCCGGAGCGGCGGTTGTGGCTTCTGAGGCGGCCCAGGAGTCTCTGTCAAAGCCGCCGAATGAGATTGTGCAACCCGCGCCGTTTGTGAGGAAGGTCGGCTCGAAAAGCCGGAATACATTCTTGCGGTATCTGACCGACGCGGGCATCACGGTCACCTTGCTGTTGGGAGCGCTGCTTCTGTTGAAGATCGTTACGGCTTCTGGAGCCCGATCACCGTTGCGCTCGTCGCTGGAGCAGACACGTTCCTTGCTTTCGATTGCCAATACGAACGCTCCCGCGTTTTCTCCCGATGGAAACTCGGTTGCTTTTTACCGGCAACGCACGGCTGCGGGAGGCGCAGGAATCTACATGAGCGGGGTCGGAAGCGGTCCTGTGGTCGAGCTCACCGACAACCAGGAAGACTGCTGTCCGGTGTGGTCGCCGGATGGGCAATGGATTGCGTTTTCGCGCCTGCGCGATCGCGAGCACGCAATCTACATTGTTCCCTCGGACGGGAGCAAGGAAGAGAAGCTTCACGCCGGGAAGCCGGTTGCGCGACCCGCGGCGGCATTCAAGCTTTCTTCGTCGGCTTCGCCGGAGCGCAGGCTTGATACGGGAGATGTGGTGCCGCGTCGAGGGGAAATCGATTGGTCGCCGGATGGCAAGTTCATTGTGTTCTCCGGTCCGTCGGGACTTTATCTGGCGAGTGTGGAGAAGGCCGCGGCGCATCGGATCACGGAGCAGCCGCCGCAGGCGGAGGATTGGGGGCCACGGTTTTCTCCCGATGGGCGGACGATCCTGTTTGTGCGCGATCACGAGGCCGGACTTTCCAACGAGATCGGCTCGGTTTCTGTTGCGGGGGGAACGTCGACGCACATCTTTACTGAGCCAGGGAGAATTGCCAGTCCTCCGCAATGGTCTTACGACCGACGCTCCGTCATTTTTTCTTCGAATCGCACGGGACATCCGGCTTTGTGGCGCGTGGCGCTTGACCGACCGGACTCGGCGGTCGAGATCAGCGAGGCTGGGTCACCAGCATGGGACCCTGCGGTCTCCCGGCGCGGCTATCGTCTGGCTTATGAGCGAGTACTGCGCACCTTGAGCATTTGGCAGATGAACCTCACTGCTGGCGGCGACCAGCATCCTTATCTCACGGTGTCTTCGACGAGTGACACCGATCAGGGACCCGGACCGCAGTTCTCGCCTGATGGACAGAAACTCGCCTACATGTCGGACCGGTCGGGGACGATGGAGATATGGGTCAGCAATCGCGATGGGAACAACCCGTTCCAGTTGACGGCGGTGGGAGGCGCGGGGACTCCGCGGTGGTCACCGGACAGCCAGGCGGTGGTGTTCGATGTGACGACGCCGGATGGGAGCAAGATTGTCAGCATGAATCTGCATGGAGGAGCGCCGCAGGTGCTGACGCCCGACAAGACTCATAATGTCTGTCCGAGCTGGTCGCGGGACGGCAAGTGGATTTACTTTGCGTCTCCACGCTCAGGAGACTGGCAAGTGTGGAAGGTCGCTGCGTCGGGCGGAACAGCGGTACAGGTTACGCGTCGTGGCGGACACGCCGCGCTCGAGTCTCTGGATAGCAAGTTTCTCTACTATGCCAAGAGCGCATTAGCCGAGCCGGAAGTATGGCGCGTGCCGATTACAGGCGGACGCGGGGAGGAGAGGCCGATGCCGCTGGTGCGTCCGGGAACGTGGGCGAGTTGGCAGGTTGTGCAGGGAGGGATTCTGTTTGTTGGACCGTCGCTCGGACATCAGGCGGTTCTGAGTTTCTACGACTTCCGAAAAGATCGCACGAGCAGCGTGCGAGTGCTGGACCACATTCCGTTCTGGCTCGGGGCTACTCCTGATGGTAAGACTGTGGCATTTGACCAGCCGGGGCGGGAGCAGACCCAGGCGATGCTGGTGGAGAACTTCCGCTAGGTGGCTGGCATTTGGGTGAATATAGAAACCTGAACCACCCTATAAGCTTTGGCAAAAGGCGCCAAAAAAAGGATGGGGACCCGCCCCGAAGATCGCGCGGCGGATGCGGTGTCGCGCGACATTCTACAAGCCGCTCCTCCCGCATAACGTGGAAGTCGGACTTCTCAGGAGGAATCATGAAACGGCTACTGTCGTTGATCATCCTGGCTGCGCCGCGGCCAGGATTGGCCGGGGATCCGGAAAACGGCGTGAAGGAGTGAAAGGCGGGGGATCTCCAGAAATTCCTGCCTGCGCTGAGCTCAGTGTTGACTGCGCTGCTGGATGGCTTTCTCGGTTTCCCCGGCTTGCTGGCGGACGTCGTTGGAGAGGTCAGGGAGGTCGCGCAGATAGGGGCGGATTGCGGATAGGTCCTCCGGTTGACCGATGAGGTAGAGGGCACGGAGCGCTTCCCAGACCTGCTCAGTTCCGGGATCGACGACCGCGACTTCCGCGCCCGCGGCTACGCTCGCTCCGGTTTGAGTGACGGAGCGGATGCGGCCGGGGATGGGCGAGCGGATTTCCGTGGGCTGACCGGCGCCTGGGATTGAAAGCTTGGCGATCAGGCCGCCTTGGTGGATGGAGGTGCCGGGGCGGTCGGCATCTATGATCTGGCCTGCGGCTGGGGCGGTGAGCCGCGCCGGTTGGAGAAGCGCGACAATTTGCGGGTGGCCGGTCGAGTCTCCGAAGCGGACCAGCGACAGGGCGGCGTTGCCGCGGACCATCGGGGAAGGGTCTTCGAGCATCTTCAGGAGGGCATCGTGGAAGCCTGAGCCGCTTGTGTCCTGTCCCATGACCCAGGCGTCGGTGTTGCGGACTTCTTCTACGGGATTTGTCGCGAGTCGCACGAGGTCGGGGTACCACTGTCTGGAGGCGGCGTCGTTGCGCGACATGCGGTCCCCAAGTTGGACCAGGGCGTGTTGGATGTGGCGGGGCTTTTTGTTGTCGTGAAGATATTCGGTGACTTGCTGGTCGGAGAGATGACGTCCGAACCAGGTGTTCCACCAGAAAAGGAAGGGCATGAGGACGATGAGCCATCCGGTGACGAAGAACAGGATTTTTTGGGTGCGGGACATCGAGCGTTTGACTTGGGCAGGCGCGTCGGGCGTTTGCGTGGGAAAGTCGGGTTGAACAGACATGAGTGCCGGAGGAGTCTGGCGCCGTTTCTTTCGCCCCTTAGCGGGTTGTTGATTCCAGCTGCTGATCCCACAGCTTGTGCCGTTGGGCGCGATCTTTCGCTGCCTCGGCACTGTTCGAGTGGCAGCATGCCGCCTTATCAGTCGGCACAACCACAGCGCAGGCTCCGAAACGGAACTATAGCAGAACCCGCGGTGGTTGCGTTTGCCCTGCTGATCGCGAAATTCAGCAACGAATCCGCGCACAGATTATTCCTGACAAAGGACGTACCACGAGCTCAGGGTGATGAGGAACAGGCTGCCGATTGCGCCGAGCAGGCTGGTGGCCGTCGCTGCGCTCGAAAAAGAGAGGTCGGCGGTCCAGAGGCGACGAGCGATGTCGGGGATCCACGCAGGGGAGATCGGGAATAACGCCACGAGCCAGGGTAGTGCGATCGCGGCTGCTGCCAATGTGCTGATGCGCGCCATGCGGATGGGCTGCGTTGCCTTGTCCATTGCTTTTTCGCGGGCCTGGGATTGAGCGCGGCGCCACACCACGGCCGCATCCGGGGGGCGGAGTTCGGAGGCGGCGGGGGCTACTTCTTCGACCAGTGCTTGAGTGACCTCGACGACTTCGGAGCACACCTCACAGACGGTGGCGTGGGCGCGCAAATCATCGGGCAGCGTGCCTTCGACCAGGGCGGCGATGACGTCCGGTTCTCTTGGGCAGGAATTGGATTTCATCTGAACTTCTCCGGTGCAGTTTTTTTCGTGATTAGGTCAGCCATCTTGCGGCGCGCGCGGAACAGCAGCAGGCGGATGCTTCCCGCGCGCAGGCCGGTGGATCTGGCGATCTCCTGATGGCTGGAGCCTTCGACATAGGCGAGCCAGAGGAGTTGACGTTCGCGCGGCTTGAGTCGGTCGAAGGCCTGGCGGACGCCGAGTTTCCGTTCGAGATGAGACGACAGAGCGGCGATCTCGACGGCGTTTTCCGGCGGGAGAAGGTCCTTCGCCCGGCGCCAGCGGTCGCGGACTAGATTGCTGGCGGTGCGGAACAGATAGTTGCGGAGTTGACAGTCGTCCATTGCGGGGAGGCGGGTAGTGAGCAAGCGACAGTAGGTTTCCTGGAGGATGTCTTCAGCGAGTTCGGGCCTTCGCGTGATCGAGACCAGGAAGCGGAGCAGCGGGGTGGACGTTTGTTCATAGAATGCGCGGAAGGTCGACTCGTCAATGCAGAGTCCGCCGTCCGCCTCTCGGTCAACGGCCACCGGTGTCGATGTGAGTTCCAGATTCATCGGACCTACGCGCCATCCCAACCGCGGGTTGTGGGTTAGGCTCGACCGCCATTCAGAAGACCGAACGATTTGGATAGGTAGTAGGCCGCCATGGCGGAGAGGCCGAAGCCGATGCCGAGCATGGTGGCCAGGGTTCCGATTACCAGGAAACCTTCTTCCGTGCCGGCGATGCGACCGCGCAGGAAGAGGAATCCGGCGCCGAGCGAGATCATTACGATCGAGGTCTGCAGGGCTCCGATGATGCGTGCATACGGCGACTGGCGCTCGACCTTGAGGGATTCGAGCATCTCGCGGCCGGCTTCGGTTTGGGCGTAGGCCAGAAGGTCTTGCGCCGAGCCTACCTTGTCGAGGAGTTTGGCCTGCACTTCGGCTTGCAACTTTGCGATCTTGAAACGGCGAATGCCGCTGAAGATGGTCCAGGCGATCCAGGCAAACATGGATGGGATCATGACCGCAAACAATGCTCTCACTATTCACGATTGCTCCTTAGCAGACGGGCATGCGCTCGGAGAGTCTGTCTGCTACGCGCTGTATAACGCCGGCAGACGGACCTTTGTTAACAGGTACGAAAACAATTTTTGTAAGTTCCGGATGATTCGGCCCTTACTCGATGTCGGCGTCAAGGACGCGGTCTTGTTCGAGGTAGTGGGACATGGCGTATTGGGCCAGGAGCGGGTTTGGGAGGCGAATCTCGGCGCCGATCCACTCGCCTTTGGCGTGGGGTTGGTCTGGGGAGTGGTTGCAACGGCCGCCGCTGCCAAATTGCGGGCCGAAATCGGCGGAGTGGATTTGGTCGAAGTGGTGGAGTTCTTTCCACGCGGCATCGCCGATGGTGTTGGAGACGTCGATTTTGAGCTTTAGCAGAGGCATGTTTCAAAGGCTGAAGGGTGGCAAAGCGGCAAAGCTCAAAGTCTAGGGGTTTCTTTGAAACTTTGAAACCTTGAAATATTGATATTTTCTTTTTGGTGTGGGGGAGCCAACGCGAACCGAGTGGCCGTCGCATCAGGAAATTAGGAGACCGCGGAGATGATATACTTCGCTGCATCTGGGGGGATAAGTCCATGCGCCACCCACTTCCAGCCGTTCGTTGCGGTTTACTTCTGCTGCTGCTTTCTGCACTGGCCCACTCATCTACCATATCGCCGGGCATCTGGTATGAATTCGGTTTTGACCCGAACCATTTCCCGCTTGCCTCCGGTTGCCAGCCCGCCGATCCTTCCGGCGTCCCATGCCCCACAGGTATTGGAACCGTCAACCTGGGCACTCGGCCGTGGACCTTTACCTCTCGCTCGCCAGTCGAGTTCACCATCACCGATGGCCTCCTCGCCGGCGACTCCTTTCAGGTTTTCGATTTGGGTTCGCTGGTCGGATCCACCCCTCCGGTCGCTCCGAACGGCCATTCCTGTGGTCTGAATCCTCGCGTCTGCGTGCTCGATCCCGAGATGAGTCACGCCTCCTTTCTGCTTCCGGCGGGAGGCCACTCCATTACCGTTTCCGTGCACGCCGCGCAGATTCTGGGCGAAGGGTTCTTTCGATTCGATCCCGTTCCAGAACCCTCCACGTTCCTGCTGCTGGCCTCGGGCTTGGCCTTGGCCGGCTGCCTCAAACTGCGCGGCCGCCGGTTTGCACTCGCTACCCACGGTCGAGTCCCATGGGTTTCTTCGAGTTCTGAAACCTTTAACTTTAACTATTGATACGTTCTTTCTAGCTGTGGGGGAACCAACGGTAGAGCATGAAATAGACAATGACTCCGGTTACCGAGACGTACATCCAGAGGGGCCAGGTCCAGCGGGCAATGGCGCGGTGTTTGCCGTAGCGGGCTTTCAGGGCGCGGGTTAGAGTGATGATTGCCAGCGGGACGATGACAATCGCTAGGGTCACGTGCGAGATGAGGATAGTGAAGTAGACGGGGCGGGCCCATCCCTGGCCGAGGAATAGAATGTCGCCGACTTTCCAGTGAAAAAAGAGGTAGCACAGCAGGAATAACGCTGACGCCACGACCGCGGCGATCATGCATCTGCGGTGGGCGGCGACGCGGCCTTTCGCGATCAGGACACGGCCGGTGAGCAGGAGGAGGGCGCTGGTGCCATTCAGGCTGGCGTTGAGGGCGGGGAAGTAGGCGTATTGTTCGGGGATCATGCGTCAGGCGGCGGGCTTCGTGGAACGGCGGTTCGCCATCAATAGGGCTATGGCAAACATCACCAGAGAGAACAGAACCAGCGTCGCCATCGCGGACTTGATTTCGAAGCTGTTGTCCCGCGTCGGGTAGAGCAGCCACCGCAAAGCTTCGACTCCATAGGTTAACGGGTTCAGATGCATGAGAACACGAATCCATCGCGAGGCGCCATCCAGCGGAAACAGAGCTCCCGACAACAGCCACATAGGAATCAGAAAGAGATTCACGATTCCGTGGAAGGCCTGGGAGGAATCCATGGGCCAGGCAATCGCGAATCCGAGGGCGGTCAGGGAGAACGAAACCAGGAACACCACAACGGCAACCAGCAGGACCTGAAGCGGTTCCAGGTGGACTCCGGCGAATGGAGCAAAGATCAAGAAGATCAGGCCTTGGACCGCGGCCAGCGTTGTTCCACCCAGGACCTTCCCCAGTACGATGGCTGTGCGCGGCACGGGCGCGACCAAGACCGACAACAGGAAGCCTTCCTTGCGGTCTTCGATCACCGACATCATGGTGAAGATTGAAGTGAAGAGCACGATCAGGATCAGCGTGCCGGGATAGAAATAATCCAAGTAATGCTGCTCGGTGCCGCCCGTGGGCCGTAGGGAAGTTCCAAAGCCGGAACCGAGAACGAGCCAGAAGACCAGGGGCGATGCAATCACGCCGATAACTCGTCCGGTCTGGCGATAGAAGCGGACGATTTCACGCCACCACAGGGTGAACGCGGGCAGCACCACTCCTGTTGAAGACGGTGCGATGGGGCGCGTTAGGGTTGCGACTTGAGTTGCCATCGTTTAACTCGCCTTGGGCGGTGCCACCTTTGCGGGTGCCGCTGACTTTTGGCCGATGATGCCCTTGTCGCGTGCTTCCCAGAATGCATTCATCAGGAAGCAGGCGGCGAGCGTGAGCAGGATCAGGGTCATAAACAGGCCGTCGACGGTGGCGGAGGGCGGCGACAGCGTGATCATGCCGCTGAGAAAAATCCACGCCACACCGGCCAGCGGGATAATACCGAGCACCAGGGAAAGCACCAGAATCATTGGGCGCAAGCTACCTCCTCTTCTTTTTCTTCTTCTCGACCTGTTGCGGGTCGGGTTCGCTGTGTTCACTCCAAAACTTGTGTCCCGTGCGACGGATGAAGACATCTTCGAGCGCGGGCTTGCTGACCGAGATGGCCTGAATCTCTCCCGGAAAAGCCTCGACCAGGTCGGGGACGAAACGGTGTCCGCCTTCGTGTTCGATGCGCACTTGTTGGCCTAGAACCGTGGGGTCGAGGTGGAAGCGGGTGCGGATGTGCTGGGCGAGGGAGTCGGCCTCGCGCGCAGCGTCCAGCAGGATGACATCGCCACCGATTTCGCTCTTGAGTTCCGCCGGGGTTCCAAATGCCACCAGATTGCCTTGGTTCATGATGGCCAGGCGGTCGCAGCGTTCGGCCTCTTCCATGAGGTGGGTGGTGACGAGTACGCTGACTTGTTCTTCATCGCGCAGAATTTGCAGATATTGCCAGAGGTCGCGGCGCGCGCCGGGATCGAGACCGGTCGTGGGCTCGTCGAGGAGCAGGACTCCGGGGTGATGCAGGAGTCCTTTGGCGAGTTCGATGCGCCGCTGCATGCCTCCGGAGAAAGTTTCGACGCGCTCTTTGGCGCGGTCGGCCAGGCCGACGCGGGTGAGGATTTCCTCGACGCGACTTTTCAGAGCTGAGCCTTTCAGACCATACAGGTGGCCTTGGTGCCAGAGATTTTCGTAGGCGGTCAGTTTGGGGTCGACGCTTTGGGCTTGGAATACTACGCCGATCTGCTGGCGGAGGCGGGCTGCATCCCGGGCGGCGTCGCATCCCATGACCAGAGCGCGGCCGCCGGTGGGGATCATCAACGTGGCGAGGATACGGAACAGCGTGGTCTTGCCGCTGCCGTTGGGGCCGAGCAGGCCAAAGAGTTCGGCGGGGCGGACGTCGAAGGAGACTCCGTTGAGAGCGGTGCGGTTTTCGTAACGATGAACCAGGTTCTGAACCGAAATAACGGATTCGCCGGAAACTAGGTCCATCCCCGGAGCGGCATCAGCGAGCGCGGCAACTTTCGAGACCAAGGGTATCCCCAGAACTAGTCACCAGTTTACGACATCTGGCAGGAATGGAAGGTTTCAAAGTTTCAAGATTTCAAAAACCCGGAGTGGGGACAGACCGTACGTAGCCACAAAATGCGGTTCTGATCCCCGCCAGCTTCGCGTTCCGCTCTGGCAGTCTCTTCGCTCCGTCTCGAAAACATCTCCGCCCAGGATAAATGGACCCTCAGGCGACGGAGGGATCCCGTTCCGCGGGCTGCGCTTGCGGCAAACGCCCTTCGAAGGCCACGGGGACGTGACGCCAGACTTGAATCGCCAGGACTACTGCCGTCGCCAGCAAGAGTGCTCCGACCGCCACATGCGTGACCGTGGAGATCACCATCGGAAGTTCGGGTTGGACGGCGTCGCGTCCCCAGGCTACGCGCGTAAGGAACGCTGTAAACCCCAGGCAGAGCTGGGCGATCAACAGGGAGAGCATCAGGATCGCGGGGCGGCGGATGGCCTCGATTTTGGAGTAGACGCTGAGGGCGCGGATTGCGGTCCAGGCCAGGACGAAACAAACTATGACGGCGTGCACCACGTGCGGCCACCAGCTCATGCCGTGGTGGCGAAACATCGCCCCGAGGATGAGCTGGACGTAGAGGACGAAGATGGAGAGCAGAGTCAGGGTGAAGAGGCTGGGGCGGCGCGAGTCGAATTCCACCCGGGGCTGCTCTTCGATCCATTTCTGGCCGGTGAAGACCGCCATGGCTACGGCGATCGCGAAAAAGGTTTGCGCCAGGGCCGCGTGCGCGGACGAGATGGGTGGCGGCAGGAAGAATAGTACGGTGAGTCCTCCGAGAACCCCTTGCAGGATGACGGTTCCTATTGCGGCGAAGCCAAGATTGCGCAGCCAGCGGCGCTTTTCCGCGCGCCAGGTCCAGATGGCGAGGATGATGGTCAGCAGTCCGGCGACTTGCGCGATCATGCGGTGGCTGTGCTCGAACCTTACTCCGCCGACCAGTTTCGGGATCTTGTACCAGGAGCCGAACGACGTGGGCCAGTCGGGAACCGAAAGACCGGCGTCGTTGCTGGTGACCAGGGCTCCGGCGATGATGAGGAGAAAAGTCCAACAGGCCAGCACGACGGCGAAGCGATGGAGTCCGCGATTGTAGGGCGTGGCCAGGGATTTCAGAGTAATGCCTCTTGGGTCTGGGGAAGATGCAATTTTCCCTTACCGCCAGGGAGTCAGTTGCGAGATGGGCAACCTGCTCCGGTCGAACCCGCTATTTTAGCAGAGTTGGTGAGGGTGGATTGCCCGTACGCGGTTCATTCTCTGGGCAGAAAAATCCCCACTTCTTGGCAACACCGGCCAGAAGTGGGGCACCCAGATCACGCTGATCGGTTACTCGCCTGCGGCTTTAAAGCTTTGGTCCACGACTTTGGTTTCTTTCGGGGCCACGGTTACTTTTTGGTCTTGTTCGCCTAGTTTCTCGTGGACGAAGGCGATGGTGTAGTCGCCGGGGGGCAGGCCTCTGATTTCGTATTTTCCGCTCGCGTCGGTCACGGCGTAGAACGGGGTCTTCACCACGTTGATGTACATCTTCATCCATGGGTGCTGGTTGCACTTGACCGGAAGCATGATCTCTTCGCGCGCGAAGGTCTTCACCAGAGCGGGAGACGACGGCGGCTGGGATTCGTTCCACTCGCGGTTGTCTCTCGGCGTGGGATGAATGTTGTGGGTGGTGGGATCGTCGTTGTTGATTTGGACCGTCTGGCCAGCCATTACGCCGAGCACGTGAGGATGGTATTGGCATCCCTTCTGGTCAAGCACGACCGCATCTTTGGGAACGTCGAAGGTACGGCTGCCGAGGCCGTCTTTCACGAAGACAAAGACATTGGCCAGTTGGCCATTGTCGACGACCAGGTTCTCTGCCGTGTTTGCACCCTTGCAGGCGGGGTCCTGGCTCATGTCGATCTTGGAGGGCCGGGGAGCGGTGCCATCGAATTTCACGGTGCCGTCGATGGTGGCGACCGTGGCGGGGTCGATGGGAGTCGCGGGCTGCGCCGGTTGCTCGGCTGTGGTCGGAGCGGCTGCCGGGGTTTCTTCTTTTTTACTGCACGCGGCCAATGCTAGTAACGCGCATAGGGCCAGAGTACTGATGCTCATTACTTGCCAAGTCGGTTTGCTATTCATGATGTCGCCTTTCTTTAGGTTGACACTCTCTCTTCGTCGAAGGATGCGCGGGCCAAGCGCCCGCGCGACAGCCGGCGGAACGCCGGAGCCCCCCACCGTGGGGTGTGCTCGCGCTGTGAAACGAACCGGCCATTTTATCGCGAACCTCCGCCGGCTGTCGGATGCGGGGGCGGAGACGCGTGTTCGAGCGCCTTTGGGCGTTCGACTGCTGCCTGGGCGCGCGGCATGGACGTGGCCACGCGGCGTTGTTCTTCCGGTGTGAGCTGGAAGATATAGTCGGTGAGAAGCTTGCGATGATCTCCGGTGTAGCCATTGAATGTCGGCGGCGTGGGGCCGGAGAACACATACTGCCCACCGGGTTCCTGGCGGAACAAGCCCGAGGGCATCGAGGTGCCTGGGCTTACGGCTTGAGGATCGGTGATCCAGCGCTCGACCCAATCGGGCTTCAGACGATCTCTTGCGAGAAGGAAGTTTGGTGCCGTGGCGATCTTGTCGTGCGCGGGATCGCCAGTGGCATGGCACTTCAGGCAGGGTGCGGCCGTGCTCGAGAACAGACTGCGCGCCATGTCGGTTTCTTTCGAGGTTAATACGGGCACCTGCTCCGGAATATACGGGAGTGGTTGCTGCGACAACGCCTGGAAGAAGCGGACGAGTTTGCGCAGTTCGTTGTCGGAGAACGAGAAGGTGGGCATGCGGACTTTCAGGTACGGGCGCACGCCGTTGCGGTCTGTATCGGTGGTGCTCAGCGATGGGTTCGAGAGGAACTTGCGCAGCCACTCGGGATCGACGCGCGCGCCCTCGGTCAGCAGCTTGGGCGGCAATTGTTCCTGCTGGTCCTGATATTGCGCGAGTCCCATGAGAATCGTGCGCTGGCCAGGAACGAACTGGTGGCATCCCATGCAGTTGTATTTCTTGACCACCCACCAGCCTTCCTGAATGTCGTGGCGGGCGTCACCGGGCTTGTATTGATAGCTTTCGGGCAGGGAAGTTTCCTGGCTGCCCATGAGGAACGTGGTGAGATCGAGAACCTGTTCTTTGCTGAGGTGCAGGTTGGGCATGCGGAGAGCTTCGGTTTCGTTCTTCAGCATGCCCTGGTCGTAGACGTTGGGCTCGGCGAGTTTGTGCTCGAAGAATCCTTTGTGGTTGTACCAGGGCTTGGTGGCGGGGCCGTCGGGCAGGCGCGCCAGATCATCCTTGTCTTTGATCGGCTCGGCGTCTTTGCCACCACGCTGTGCGGGTTCGGTGAAGAGTGCGAAGTCGAGGCGCTCGATGGGCTTGCTGCCTTCGAAGGTGAGTTCGGTGCCGATGCGGCCTTCTTCTTCCATACCCGAAATTTCATGGCATCCCGCGCAACCGTAGAAGCGGACCCACTTCTGGCCCTCTTCTTTCAGGTTGGCGTCGTCCATGAACGACGCGTCGGCGTAGGAAGAGGGTTCCTTCTTCTTCTGCGTCATTAAATAGCTGGCGATGTCTTCGGCGTCTTCGGGACGGAGGCGCAGGCTGGGCATCACGGTCATATTCTGGACTTGCAGTTCGTGGCCGTCGTTGGGGCAGCGGCTGTGCTCAAGGTCGAACTGGTAGGGAAGGCCTTTCTTGGCATAATCCTCGGGGCCAATATCTTTCTTCTCGTATGGGCAGTAGGGACGCGTGCGCTCGCGGGCGTTGTGAATCCAGCGAACCAGATAGTCATAGTTGGCTTTCTCGCCCACGCGGGAGAGATTGGCGGCGAATGTGCCCCCCATCGTCTGGTCGCCTTCGCCGATGGAGTGGCAGGCCAGGCATCCGCGAGTCTCGAAGAGTTCTTTGCCGTGCGCAGCGTTGCCGGGTTTGTGTTTCGGGAGCGGGTCGATGAGGCCGGACTGCCAGATATAAGCCGAGATCGCCTGAATCTGGTGATCGCTCAGGCGAAAGTTCGGCATCTTGGTAGTGGGACGGAAGTCGGAGGGCTTCTTCAGCCAGACGGGGATCCAGTTCTTGTTGAGCTTTAAGCGAGCATCCTTGAGATTCGGACCGACTTTTTTCTGGTCCTGCATCAGGTTGTGCGACTGGAAGTCGAGCTGTTGCAGGCGGCCATCGAGTTTGCTGTTGGCGACTTTCAGGTCGACCGCTTGGGTGTTGAGCCGGTTGGCCTCGTCGTTCGATTCGGCGGCGTCGGCCTGCTTCATCAGGTAGGCCGACTGCTTGAGATTGTCTTTCTTCTGGTTTTCAATCTGCTTGATCTGCTGGCCGATGTTGTTCAGGTCTTCAGGCTCTTTGTCGTAGCCTTCGTAACGGTGGCATCCCATGCAGCCGCGCTGGCGGAAGAGATCTTTGCCGTTGTTGATGGTTTCGAATTGCACGTCGCCGCTGACCAGAACCATGTCGGCGGCATGGCAGGTCTGGCATCCCGCCTGGGCATTTTCTTTGGGGAACAGAGGCCAGAGCCAGTGCTCGTAGTTGCCATACGCTTTCTCGACGCTGGTGGTGGCGCGGCCGTTCCCCTGGTGACAGGGGGAGCAGCCGAACTTCTCAGGATCGTGAATCGCGAGCAGTTCAGGTTGGGGATGGCTGACGAAGGCCTCCGCGTATTGGTCGGGTTGCTTCTCGTTTTTGGCCATCATGGCGGCGGGGGTAATTTTCAGCGGTTCACGCGCCCCTATGTGGCAGGATTCGCAGCGATCGACGATGTTGGCTTCGGCGACGTTGATCTGGACGATCTGGGGATCCCAATCCGTGGTCTTCTTTTTCAGACCGTCGATTTGGGCGGGAGTGAGATCAACCATGTGGTCGCCGACGTAATCGTCGAGCTTGGCTTTGGCGTCGGTGACCGGCTTGAGCACGTCGCCGAGCTCGAGGCTCCGTTTCGTGCGTTCGTCGCGGATATCGTTGTAGGTCTTTTCGAGTTGCTCGAAATTGTAGGTCTTTTTCGTGCCGTCCGGAAATTCGACGGTGGCGGCCTCGGCTTTGTACTTGTCGATCTCGTTCTGTTTGCTGACTCTCGCCGAGGCGCTCTGGCTGGTTTCGAGTTCGTAAGTGAGCGCGTTCACGTAGGCACGGCGGTCGGTGAAGACGCTCTGCACGGCGAGCAGGCGGGCGCTGGCGTCATCGAGTTTTTCGCGGGCCTGGCGAGCCGGGGCGGCGGAATCGTCACTGGCTTTCTTCACCGCCGCGGCCAACTCGGTGTATTGCGGATCCTTCTGGATATCGGTTTCCGACGCTTGCGACTTGGAGCGAGCGGTGTTGAGGAACGCACTGTAGCGATCTTTGAAGGTTTCCTGAAAGGCTTTCCACGGACGCTGGCCCCAGGCCTCATCCCAGAGGGCCCAGAACAGCGTGATGATCAGGATGACGGTCGCGATCAGGTAGTGTGGAGCGTAGGACTTGCTCGTGATTGGATCCTGCTCGGGGATGGGTTTATCGGGCACCAGTTCCTCCGAAAGCTGTCGTTGATCGTTTGTCCCTGCGTGCTCCTCAGGGGCAGGCTAAGCGCGGTCGTCGGCAAAACGGCTTGCTCGCTGCGCGCTTTGCCAACGACCCGACGGTTCTCAAATGTTCGACTTCATATGTTGAACCAGGGCGTAATCCATACGTACTTGATGTGCCACAACAGGCGCAGAGCCATCTTGATCGGCAAGGCCACCATGGTCAGAAGCAAGAACTGCAGGATCGCGAACTGCAACAGGCTCATCCGCGAAAAATCTTTGGCCATGCGGCGGCGGAAGAGCGAATAGACGGCGCCTCCGCCGATCAGGTAATAACCCACGACCACGATCCCGCCAAAGACGCCCTTGGCCCAGTTGGATGTGATGGGGCCACCCAGCCAGCGCGGAACCTCATCCGGCAGGTCGCGGTTGACCTCGTAGATCAGGCGGTTGTGATCCCAGGTTTGTCCGGGCCAGAACCACTGCCATCCCGGACCCCGGATGAAGGTGCCGATCATGATCATCGAGACCCAGAGAATCAGGAAGCCAAAGAGAAAAGTGGCAATCGAGAACTTGCGCTGCTTCCAGGTGTAATAGCCGCTGCCCAGCGGGTTGGTGTCGACATATGGAATCACCATCAAGCCGATGATGATCAGGGTGGGCATGACGACGCCGGCGATCCAGGGATCGAAATAGACCAGCATTTCCTGCAAGCCGAGGAAGTACCACGGCGCTTTGGCAGGATTCATGGTGAGATTGGGGTTGGCGGGTTCTTCGAGCGGCGCGTTGAGGGTGATCGACCAGACCATCAGGATGATGGTGACGATGATGGCGGCCAGAAACTCGACGCGCAGCAGGAAGGGCCAGACATGGACTTCTTTTTGCCATCCCGGCTTGAAGGGCCAGGTCTTGCGATGGTGGGTCCTGGCCATCGCGGGATCGGTTTCCAGTTGCGCGATCAGTTGGTCGTTGGCGTGCGCCTGCTTCCACGCGAGATAGATGAAGAAGGCCAGTAGCGGGATCAACGCCACGATGGGGACGTTGTCGGGGGCGGAGCAGATTTCCCAAATTTGTCGCCAGTCCATAGTTTCTCGAGCCCTCATTACGACAGATCCTCACCGGGCTATGCCGGCGAGGAATGACAACACTGAGATTCATTCGCCGGCGGCTTTCGGGCCGCGGCGCGGTTTGTCGGCTTCCTCGGTGAGCATGACCGGAGCCGGGCCAGAGATGCCCCCGTCTTTTCGTACCCGCCAGAAGTGAACGATCATCAGCACGCTGGCCACGATCGGAATGCCGATGCAATGCCAGATGTAGGACCGCAACAGGGCGTTGGCGTCGACGATCGATCCGCCAAGCAGGCCGAAGCGGACGTCGTTGTATGGAGTCATTCCAAGTTGGGCGCCGAACGGGCCCTCATGACCGAGCAGCGGAGTGGCCCGAGCCATGTTCGTGCCGACGGTAACGGCCCAGAATCCGAGTTGATCGTCAGGCAACAGATATCCGGTGAAGGAGAGCAACAGGGTGAAGACCAGCAACAGGACACCGATGTTCCAATTGAATTCGCGCGGCTTCTTATATGCGCCGGTCAGGAAGACACGGAACATGTGGAGCCAGACGGCAATCACCATGAGGTGGGCCGCCCAGCGGTGCATGTTGCGCAGAATCTTTCCGAAGGGTACATCGTGCTCGAGATAGAGCACGTCGCGGAAGGCCTGCACCTTGCTCGGGTGGTAGTAGAACATCAGAAGCACGCCGGTGTAGGTCAGGATGATAAAGAGATAGAACGTGATTCCGCCCATGCCCCAGGTGTAGCTGTAGCGTACGGCGTCGCGATTGATCTTGGCGGGATGCAGGTGCAGGAACACGTTCGAGAGGACGCCGAGAGCACGGTTGCGCGGCGTGTCGTCGTGCTTGTGGCGGAAGATCGACGTGTAGACCTGCGTCTTGGTGGGATCTTTCAGGCCCTCGATCTGCTCCTTGGCCTTGGTGGGGATGTCGGTTTTGAGGGCCTGGAGGTCCTCTTTCACGGCCGTCGTCACCTGCCCGACGAATCCGCTCTTAGCCTCGTTGTTTTCGCTGCGACCACCTGCGCCGTTTCCGCCGCCGTTCGGGTTCTTTGCGTCAGCCATAGTTAGTTAGTCCTGAATCTGGCGAGGCCCGAGACGGCCTCGCGACAGCCGGCAAGCCGCCGGCGCTACGATTTACACTCCGGTCAAGAAAGCTCCTGGGTCGTTAAAGCGACTGGGTTGTCCTTTCGGCCAGGAGTAGAGCTTGGACGTGTCGACGAGTATCTGGCCGTCGGGGGCTAGTTCGATGTGTGCGCGGTCCATGGGACGCGGGGCCGGACCTTCGAAGTTAATGCCTTCGTTGTCGTATCCACTGCCGTGGCAGGGGCACTTGAATTTGTTTTCGCTGGGCTTCCAGTCGGGCGTGCAACCGAGGTGGGTGCAGCGTGCGTAAATGACGAAGAGACGGTCAGGCGTACGGTCGACCCAGATACGGTACTTCTGCTGGAATTTGGTGTCGACGCCGAGCGCGAACTCCGACGGGTAGCCGATTTTGAAGACAGTATTAGGTTCGAAAAGAGTGCGGGGCAGGAAGAAACGGAAGAAAGCCAGTAACCAGGCCACCAGGAATCCGGTGACCATCGTCCAGACAAAGCGGCGGCGGTGACGGTCAATCTCGGTCGAGGGCGCAGTTCCAGCCACGCCGCCCGCGGCTGCTGCCTTTGAGGTCCCGACCGCGGGTGTGCCTACGTATTTTGTGGCATCGACTGCGGGCTTGGCCGGCGTCTTGGCCGTTTCCGGATTCGGATCGACCTTGTCGGTCTCCAACTCCGCCATGAATCCCCTCCTGTCTTCACCGTAACGATGAGTTGCCTAATCTAACCCGGCGACGGCCGCGTATTGCGGCTCCGCCAACTGCCTCCCATGAGTACGAATCGCTGTGGATAAAGTTACTGGCTGCGCCAGGGCTTGCTGCACAATCTGGCTTAGGGCTTGGATAAATTTTGGGGAATCGTTCAGCCCGGCGCTCATTTCGAATTGCGTGATGCCAAGCTGCCCGGCTTCGTGGCGCGCTTCATGATCGATTTCGCCCAGCGTCTCGACGTGGTCGGAGACGAAAGCGATGGGGACGACGCAAACTTCACGAATGCTCTCGCTCGAAAGTTGGCGCAAGGTTTGGCGCAGGGAAGGCTGAAGCCAGCGGCTGGCGCCGACTTTGCTCTGATAGCAGAGGCGGTGGCGATTGGTCCATCCACCGCGCTCCCTCAGCAGGCGAACGGTTTCTTCGATCTGCAACTGGTACGGATCGCCTTTTTCCACCACCGACATCGGAATGCTGTGGGCACTGAAGACGATTTCGGGGCGAGCGGGCGACGGGAATCGCGACAGAGCTTCGTTTACTTTTTCGATAA
>Ga0123355_10004276_pt1 | contig 20755 bp, 8 predicted proteins | sample TergutEmb28metaG_3_FD_89872 | JGI IMG/M metagenome (GOLD analysis project Ga0123355, IMG submission 89872) | Embiratermes neotenicus P1 segment gut microbial communities from Petit-Saut dam, French Guiana - Emb289 P1 | ecosystem: Host-associated > Arthropoda: Insects > Digestive system > Gut ...
AGTGTGAGGTTGCATGTATCGTGGAAGATTTTCTTTCAAATACGCTTTAAGCGCAGGTCTCTCAACAAACTCTGACATGTAATAAAGAATAATCTTGCTTTTAACATCGTCAAAAACCGCACATACCAAACCAATTCCATCAAAATCACTTGCCATCAACTCTATTTCCGCGAGCTCAATTCTATAACCCATATGCTTGATTTGGTGGTCACGTCTTGAAATATAATATAACTCTCCACCTGCACCCCGACGACCCAAATCACCTGTCTTATAAATTATATCAGGAAACGCCGATTGCGGATTTTGCACAAAAGCAGCCGCAGTTTTTTCTGCATCCCCAAAATACCCGGGACTTAGTCCGGCACCCCTGATGCAAATCTCGCCCGCTTCTCCGTCCGCCGGGTTCTCTCCATTATCATCGAGTAAGACTATCTCTGTGTTTGGGAAAGGATGCCCGATAGGAATTGACTCATCAAGTCCATATGACTGCTTTGTCTCGAAATAGCATGACATACCCGTTGCCTCTGTCGGCCCGTATAAATGAATAAACCGAGCTCCGGGCAAAACCTCATGCCAACGATTATAATGCTTTATTGGGAACACTTCACTACCAAAAGCTATTGTCTGCAAACTATTCGGCACTGCAACATCGAGTGTACCTAACCCTGCCACGAGGCTCAGCGCGGACGCTACCCAGCATATAGTATTTATACCTTTCGCGTTGATGTATTCAATGAGCTTGACAGGGAACATAAATAGCGACGGTGGCACTAAATAAGCCGAAGCACCGTATTTAAGCGTCGGAAATATCTCTTTAAGACATGCATCAAGGTATAACGGCGATTGATTACCAAACACAGTATCTTCACTCACTCCCAAAACAGGACAAAGGTTTTCGATATAGTCGATAACCGAACGATGTGTTGCCACAACCCCCTTAGGTATACCCGTTGAGCCGGAAGTAAAGACAACATAAAGCGGATCCACATCAATCGCTTTTCTGCGAACTTTTGCCAAAGCCTCATCATTTATTGGATGATTAGATATAGACGTATACGCAACTGTGGGATACTTTAAGTCAGGAGTGTCTAAACCCCACTTTGTCAGTAATTCCAAAGTCACCTCATCACAGATTATGTACGCCGGATTCACTCTTTCCAGTATCATTTTGATGCGAAATGCAGGGATTTCATTATCAAGCGGAATATAATAATTTCCGCTATAAGTAACACCCAAAAATGCCGCTATCATTGCAGGACTTTTTTGCATAAACACTGCAATTGGTTGCTTCTCCAAACCAAGCTCAGCCAAACAGCTCCCACAAGCTCGTGCAGAGCCATACAACTCACCAAATGATAGCGACATATTTTCATCAACAAAAGCCGCCTTATCCGGGTTGCTGATAGTTCTCATAGTATTTTCAAGATATTCCAGAATGTTTGTCACTTTCTCACCACTCCGATTATTCCTTCACGCCACCAAGCTGAATTCCTGAAATTATGTATTTCGACAGTGCAAAATACACAACAAATATCGGCAGAACAGACATAGCTAAGCCCAGATAAATCACGCCGAATTCTGTATCGTATATATTGCCTCGCAACAGATTCACCATTTGTGGCATAGTGAACATCTGACGATTCGTCAACAACACCATTGGTAAAAACAGTGCATTCCAACTACCTACAAATACGAAAATAGCTTGTGTTGCAATAGCAGGTTTCATAAGCGGCATTATTATCTGATTAAATATCCTAAACTCACTAGCTCCATCTATTCTCGCAGAATTGACTATGTCCATAGAAAATGTTGCAAGTAAATATTGGCGCATGAAAAATACGATAGCCGGCGAAGCTATGGCGGGAAGTATGAGTGGCAGAAAATTATTCTGCATATCGACCTGCCATACCAATTGATAATAACCTACTATAACAACTTGTGTCGGCACCATCATCACAGCCATTATGAACGTGAAAAACGGACGACGCATCTTCCAATGATATGCCGTAAGCGCAAACGCAGTCAAGCAAGAGAAGTACAACGCGAGCACTGTAGTCCCACCTGCCACTATAAAAGAATTTCTAAATCCGAGCAACGCATCAAAGGTTTGGCGATCCCTAATAAAACGCATATTGGCACCCGTGTATACGGACGGCAGCAGGGGTAAAGGTTGTTGCCATATCTCCGCCGTACTACGCGTTGCATTAATGAACATTACAAAAAATGGGTAAAGAGTCAAAAATCCCAATACAATGCATAGAAGGTACACAAGCGTTTTGAATATTTTCTGCCCTACTGTCTTTTTAACCATCACCTTGTACCCCCTTTTGTTGCCTTTAACGACTTCATTAGTGCTTTTTCATCTTTTCTTTGCTTCGCAGCATCCTTGTCGCGCAATAAGTAAAATGCTCCGATAGAAAATATTGCCACCATTATAAAAACAAGCATACTTGCTGCCGCTCCGATATTAAATCTCATCATACCTCCGGGACTTATTTGCCTGAAAATGAACACCGACAGTGTCGTCGTCGCGTTGACCGGCCCACCATCGTTGAAGAGCATCGGAATGTCAAACATAGTGATGCCTCCCACAATACTGGTAACTACTACAAATAAAAGTATTGTTTTCAAGTTCGGAAGTGTAATAAAAAAGAATTGTTTAAAGGCATTGGCACCGTCTATTTCTGAACTTTCGTACATTTCAGGATTGAGCCCCAAAACACCGGCTATAAGTATGAGCATTGTATATCCATACCACATCCAAAATTGTATGAATGCAACTATAGTCTGCGAACCTGATGTAGATGCCAAGAAATTATACGGATCGGTTGCCCCAAACAGTGAACGAAGATGTTGGACAGGACCGATCGGGAATGCAAACAAAGCACCAAACAAAACAGCAATTGAACCTGCCGTTATAATATTTGGCATATAAAATAACACTTTGAAAAGCCCCTGCCCTTTAATTTTATTTCTGTTATTCGTAAACCACGCAGTGAGCGCGAGTGCTAAGATCACTTGTGGAATAAAATTGACTATCCATATTCTGAATGTATTACCGATAGATGTCCGAAATAGTTGGTTATCGGTAATCAAGAGTGAAAAATTTTCAAACGGGTCATCTAACACTTCAAACTCCCCTCTCAAAGCGGAAATGCCTGAAGCATCCGTAAAGCCCATAGTAGCTGTATTTATTAGTGGATAGAGCATAAATATTAGAAATGCCAACGCAAATGGAATACAAAAAATATATCCATATTTGGCATAACTTACGCCATTATGTCTTTTTCCCATCAAACCGATCCTCCTGATAATAAAAAATCGGGACGGCGGATATCCGCCGCCCCAGCTTCGCCGTTGACGTAATTATATACTAATTAACTTCCAATGCCAAGTGTATCTTGAATTGTTTGTCTGAATCCATCCAGTGCTTCCTCACGAGTCATTTCACCCATGAAATATTGCTCTGCAAAGCTATTAAACTGGTCATCTATAAATCTGTCCTGAGGACCCCACCCTGAAGAATTTCCGTATATACCCGCCGGGATAAATACGTCAAACATATCTTGCCCTGCAAGAAAATCAAGGGTTCCATCAGATCTTTCCATTACCACGCCTGATGCAACAGCATCTTTAGCACTTGCACCCGGCATGAGTTGATTTGCAAACAAGAATTGGAATCCGTCATCTGTGGTATCAAGTGTAAGCCATCTGATAAGCTGGGCAACGCCACCACGAACATCAGGATTACCGTTAGCGTTAACCATACTCCACGTACCGCCCCAAGCGAACGGAGTTGGTGCAGTAGTTATCGCCCAATCACCAAATGTGTCACCAGCATTGCCTGCAATAACGTAGTTGATGAGCCACGCAGGACCGAGATATCCAAGTACGGGACGCACAGGTCCTTCTGTATCCTCATGAGCTACTCCACTCATATCAGCAAACCATTGAGAACCCCAAGCATCTGTTTTATTTGTGAAGTTATTGGTAAATAATTGGTAGCCAACATTCAGATATGACATGCGTTGATCATCAATTACAAGTCTGCCATCCACAATCCATGGGTTTGGCGACTGACGAATCGCTTGCCACGCATCACCTTCACCGGAAAGTATAGCAATTCCTTCTGCGGAAGCCTCTGCAGCAGCTACAAGAAATCTATCCCAACCCGGTCCGATGTGTGTCGCAATAACTTCAGGGTCGTCTGTGCCCCAGATTTGCTCAGCCAGGTCGCGTCGATAAATGAACGCACTACCTGTTGATTGGAATCCGAGTCCAACCAATTGTCCGGCAGGGTTTGTACCCGCTGCTTGGATAAATGATGCTATTTGTGCCGCATCTACAAGTGGCTGTACAGGCTCTCCAAAGAGTTCTTCGTACGGCAATGCAAACTCAGCAAATTCAAACTGTGTGTAGTTGACTACAAACGCCTGCTCTGCTGTAAAGATGTCGGGAGCATCAGCTCCGCCACCTATAAGTGCTGCGTTAAGTGCCGCTTCATACGCTCCATCTTGGTCACTTATGATTGTTGCATTTATTGTGTATGGGAAATCGGGATTGTTTTCAGCGAAAAACTGAAGAGCATTGGGTATTTCATCTGTAAACGCCCACACGTTGATGACACCGCCACCGCTTGTATCGGTATCCTGCGTCGTAGTTGCCTCGTCTGTATCAGTATCTGTGTCCTGCGCCGAAGTCGCTTCGTCTGTGTCGGTATCTGTGCCCTGCGCCGTCGCTTCGCCTGTATCGGTATCTGTGCCCTGCGTCGGAGTCGTCTCGTCTGTACATGCTGCGATGAGTGCAAAGATCATCACAGCCGCGATGAGTAACGCCAAGATTTTTTTCATGAAATTTCCACCTTTCTATTTTGCATTTCTTTGTCTTTTACAAATTTAAGACTCTCTGAGAATTTACCATCGTGCTCGTGCACGATGTAATAGTACGTCCAGAATACATTGCCGCTTACGCATTGTCAATATAAACTATGCTTAAAATACAGATTTTGTATAATGTAACGAGTCGCGCCGTCTAATTTTATCTATTTCAACCAATTTTAATATACTCAACAAAATACAAACAAACGAATACAGATAGTGATTTATAAATTTTCTTTTATCTTAATTTCAATGTTTGTGTAGAAAAATTCTTTTTCAGGCATAATGCCCATACAGTTGAGATCAAAGAGAATGTCTAACGGCAAAGTCCCTTGTACTTCAGGTTGTTGCGCTATAGTTGCCGTAATTACACCTTCATGTATAAGTTTACAAGTTGTCGGTGTCGCATCATAGCTGACAATCGAAAGTTTCCCATCCAACCCAACCTCGCGTACCGCACGACATGCGCCATTAACACCGGCTGCGGCAAGGTAGAGAGCATCAATTTCCGGGAATTGATTAAGCATATTCATCGTGACATTGTAGCTGTCAATTTCATCATCATTATTTATCACCTTGTTGACAATTTTAAGATTCGGAAAATGTTTTTCTGCATATTCGGTAAAACCTGCCACTCTTTCCAAATGGCAGCGCACCCGAGACGAACCGGTAATAATACCAACATTCGCCTTACCTCCGGCAGCCATATTCATCAGCCCCGCGGCTGTTTCGCCGCTTTTAAAATAATCGCTGCCAACATAAGCAATTCTGCCACAATCAGGAATGTCACTATTTACCGTCACGATTGGCAAACCGGATTCGGAAAGCTTTTTTAGCCTGTTCGCTACCAATACGTCATCTATCGGGGTTATAGTCAAACCATTGATGCCCAACTCAACCAACTCATCAATGTGTTTTGCCTGTTCTTCAGGATTATCTATATGCGATTCTCTAATTTCCACCGATACTCCGTACTCTTTCATCTCTTTGGCACGAGATTTTATTCCAAAAACAACGCCTTCAAAAAAAGTGTTGCTTGCGGCTGTACCAAATAGAATACAACCAAATTTCAGTTCCTTTTTCCGAATTGCAAGGGTTTTTCCCGCAAAATTCGGCGAATACTTCAGCGCTTTGGCTATATCACGTACTTTCTGTTCTGTTTCAGGATTCACCGAACCACGATTATTCAAAACACGATCTACCGTTCCCCTGGACACCCCGGCAAGATGTGCAATGTCTTTCATTGTTGACATACATTCTTCTCCAGTTACATCAAAATCATATACTACACAATCATCAAGATTAAATATATTTCTAACTACGCATTCTATCCTACAAACAAATTACTGTAAAGAAATATTTTTCGTGCTCGAGCAAATGCAAATGAGGTGTGCGTAATTTACATGCGTTTGCTCAATGGGGTCTTAAAACAAGTTTACACATTTTAGTCATTTACCACAATATTTCACCGATACATCTGTAGCATACGACAATTTTACTTCAAAATCTTGACATCAGAGAGCTATACGCATATTATGCCATTATGCTTTAACACACTTCTGGTTTGATAATTATTCAGTTAACACTAACAAGTGCGTGTTCGAGCACAAGAAAAGCGACAAACGCAATTAGCTTGTCTCTACGCAAATGAATAGACAAGATAGGATTGGTTGTCAATAAAAGTTCTCACTCATAAGTAATTCTCGTCATCATCTTTGAAGCATTCATGTGACGAATTATTGAGTTATAGACATCCGAACGATAAGGCTTATTGACAGCACAAAGCAAGGTGAGGGGTGAGGCAAATGAAGTATTAAGCAGTCGCAGCTACATCACAGTTTTCTTTTTGTGGTGTATTGTTTGCGTCTGACATCGTTAAAACCACAACAAGTGGTCGCTTGGCATTTGCAATTAATAAATTTAGTTAGGAGAGATTATCGTATGCAATCAAAAACAGCAAGAAAATTACTTACTCTATTCCTTGTATTCATGATGCTGATACCAATGATAACACCGATAGCTTATAGCACAGGAGAAGAAAATATACTCGCGGCGCAAAGCGAACCTCCTATTCACGAGGTCGTCTTGTTCGCAAGTTTCTATGCAGCTCATGACGGCTTCATGCCTCGCGGCATCGGTGTGGCTCTTTCAAACGAAAGTGTAAGCCAAACACCGGATGCGCAGTCACTCATGGTTTCAAACCGCAACAGCATCTTTCATGGTGCCCAAGTCGATGTAACCGATATTATCACGGCAAACGTTGAATACGAATTCTCAATGTGGGTTCGTATGCTATCAGGTTCTCATCAGATGCGACTTGGCTTCCAAATCGGTGATATCAGCACTACTTTTGCAGGCAGTGTTGGAACGGTTACCGACAGCGGTTGGACAGAACTCGTAGGAACCGTTGTATTCCCATCCACAGCTCACGATATAGTCCTCTTTGTAGATTCAGAAACACCAACTGCATCTTTCTACATTGACACTGCAACACTGGCCCGTGTCGGACCATATCCTAACATCGAACCGCCGATTTCAGAAGGTCAAGACTTGCAAATATTCCTTGACCAAACGCGCCAAGAAATTGATGGATTTGTTCTTTCAGGTGCTTTCAGGCAAATCGACCATCTCTTGAACGGCTTTGCAGATCGCCCTGATTTACAAGAAGAAATTCTCGACTTAATCTTTGGTCATCATACCGGCGTTTATCCCGATGGGCACAGCAGAGCCGGTCAACCTGTAGACCCGGCAGCAAAAGGCATCGGATTATCTATTTGGCGTAATCAGATAAGCGATAAAGCTGAGCTATGGAACTATCTTTGGCGTCAGCCGCCTGCAAGCGGAGCCGGTCAGATGGCAGGTGGTGGCGGTGCCAATAGTTGGGGACGTTGGTTTGATACCGCAGCATTCAGTTTCAGACCCTTCGCTCCCGATGATCCCGATCATTTCTATGGGATGAACCTCCCGCGTAACGCACCAAATCTCGATGATGCCAGCTATCGCTGGTGGTTTGATGGTCGCGATACAGCCGCAGTCAACTGGCATCCGGATACCCACCCGGATCCATGGGATAGAACACATATCCCAACTATCAATAACCCGCTGGGACCATTCCGCCTGAACGACTTCATCGGAATCGTCGATACAGACATCACCTATATGGGTGGTCAGGCTTTCCCCGGCTGGATGGTCAGAGAAGGCGGTCCAACAGCAAATGCTGCTTTCAACAGATTTGATTGGCCTACAGCTCCCGGAAACCAAGACATTGTTGCTCGTAATGGTCGCTCCCCTGTAGATCGCGGTCAGGTTTGGGCATCAAGGGTTGCCATGCAATACGCCGAAGCACGTGGCGAAGAAATGAGAATCATGGCAGCAGGTTGGAGCGGTCCTGCGTGGTTAAAGAGCACCGGTCGTGTCAACGGTGGACACGTGGTCAACGCCGAATGGGCTCTCAGAGACTACGCACACTTCCTTGCCGATTATATTCAAGGTTGGGAAACTATATATGGAGTACCAATTTGGGGTCTTTCCCTATCCAATGAGCCTGAGCAGGCAAACCATGTTTATTCAAAGAGTGGTTGGGTCACTAATGCAGTGGACAGACCACCAGGTGCCGCAGACTTCGCTATACGCGCTCCACAGGGGACATTCCCATTACTCGGAGCATTACCTTCATGGCAATCGACTGCACCATCCTATATGCCTTTTGCTCGCGACGTATTAGGACCTGTGCTTGAAGAGCGTGGATTGCGTACCGTTTCAGCAGATGGTTCTGTAGAAGGTGTTCGCTTCCAAATGGGCGATAGTCAAAGTTACGGCTCCAGCCCTCCAATTTACCAAAGATTTTGGGGCAATAGTGCTGAGCAATTTATTGATGACTATGTATTCCATACATACGGTTGGTCACCAATTGGCGGATCCAATGCTGACTCTGCGGCACTCAGAGAATGGAAAGTACGCGCGCAAATGAACGACAGAGGCATGATAATGAGCGAAATTTCCACCATGAGTGGACAAAACGCTGTTGGTATATTCGACTTCCAAAGAGACGCTCTCAGAAACCAAAATGGCACCGCATCAAGAAGCGACATGGGCAGCGCCATTGCTTGGGGACAATATTGGATGAGACAGCTTTCTATCATGGAAGTAACAGGCACGGGTCAATGGTGGGCTGTAGGTTTTAAAAAGCCTGAGCAAGATTGGCCGATGGGTATACATCCCGGAGACAGAAGCCTTGAAAATCTCATTTACATCACAAACGACGCCAGAGGTCAAGCAACCGGAGTAACCGGCCCTGCAATATCATCAGGTGGTCTTGAAGGTGCGACTGCAAACCATCGTGGTGTAGGTGCAACCCCTGCCGAAATTGCAGCCTACCAAAATGCCGGTCCGAACGGCGGTTTCTACACCGAACAAACTTTCGACTACCGCGTACACAAAGTATTCTGGGCACTTGGTCACTTCAGCAAATTCGTAAGACCCGGCTGGCATCGCGTAAACATTAATCAAGACATAATCAACGAAGGTGTTTTCGTCAACCAACTCAACCTTATGACTTCAGCATATAGAAGCCCTGAGCCCGACGAATATGGCTACTATGATTTCTCTGTAGTCGTCATAAACAGCACACGTCAGAACCAGACTCTTGATATCAGTTTCCCGGGATTCACAGTCGAAAGTATGGAACGTTGGGAAACCAGGGAAGACGTCATTTGTACAAGCATCTTAGATGTACCACATGGCACACTTCTTTCTTCAACCGGCGCAAATAACACAGTTACTAATGCAACAGGTCTCATTCGCGAAAACTTTGTACGCGGTTGGACTAACGGCGTGAGAAATCGCGACGACGAAAGAGGTGCACGCATCCCAACTCATTCCCAAGACATCCCTAGCCATATCGGCACACCGCATGGAAACAACATGGTTCTCCATGGCGAAGTCGAAGCTTGGGTAAACGGTGGTGCTGTGGTTGTGCCTTTCGCTTCCATGACAACTTTTGTTGGTCGTGCAAGAGTGGCTCCCGATGCCTCCATAGATGCTGCAACAACAATTCCGTTTTCAAACTACAATGAGCTTGAAGGCGCGGCAGTTAATAACAACAATGTTAACTTGACAGATCCGCGCGTTGAGACAATGCGTGTTCCAACACAAAACTTCGACGCTGTTCTGGAACCAAATATGCCTCTTATGAGCGGATTCACAAACAACACATTTGCAAGATTCACTTTCAACAGAGTCAATTTAGGCTCAGGTATGGACACTCTTGTTCTTAATACCGGCGGAGCTTATCCGGGACTTCAAACCGGCGACTCAGTTGACGGCGAAATCCCGATTAGAGTTTATATCGGCGGCGAACTCGCAACATCTCCCGATGCAACATTTACGACTGATGCTAATAGAGCCGATCGCGAAATCCCGCTGACAGGGTCTTTCACAGGCACAAATGATATCGTGATCCAACTTGGAGCAAATGGTAGCAATGTCGTTGCTCGCCTGAACTCATTGAGATTCATTCCATGTGAATTTGTTACTGTTGTAGTCCCACCAACCTACACAGAGGAAGGTTACACAAAATCGACTTGTGCAACCTGTGGTGCTGTCATAATTGGTGAGGTAGTACCCCAACTCGCAGTCCCCTATAGCGGAACTCGTCCGGCGGAACTGACTGCACTTCTGGCAGAAGGTCATGTTGTATTGCACACACCAAGCAATCTAGGTATTTTCGAACAACACAGCCCATTTTTGATACCCGAAGGCAGTACGTTAGTTGTTGCAACCACCCTGAATATACAACGTAATGCCCGGCTTATTGTCGAGGGTTCAATAGTAGTCCTTGAAGGCGGAAGGATCAACAATCAAGGCAATAGTTCCGGAGGTGGCACTATCACTATCGCTGATGGCGGAATGTTAGTAAACAACGGTTACGTAGAGAATGTATCAAACTCCAGGGTGTTCAATTATGGCACAATAATCAACAACGCAAGGTTTGAGGTACGCGCCCAAACAACATTCATTAACGACGGAACACTTGACGTAAACAATCGTCTCAACATTCATCGTGATGCCATAACTGTACGACCCTAAACATCACCGCAACAAAAAACGCTTTCATAATGAAAATGGCGCGGGTTCAATAATGTTCCCGCGCCATACAACTCAAAATTCGAAACGGCAATTGAACTCGGAGAAGTACAACTCCGAAACATAGAAAACTTATATTTGGAGGTCATTCATGAAAAGAAAAGTAATGTGCATACTTCTAGCTCTGGTAATATCAATATCTCTCCTACCTTTGGCATCGCTCGCTACCCCTGAAACACCGCCGGATGAGGCACCCACCGTTTTCAATGGATACTTCAATTTCAGCTCCGCAACAATCGACGGTCTTAATGTAGGCGGCTCAAACGAGCTTGTTTTAAACCTCGAAAGCAGTGCTCCTGTCGTCGGCGCACAAATACGTGTACTTGCTGTGAGGTATATACCATTGTATAATTCAACGGCTATGCCGCGTGGCACTAATATTCCCGGCGGCACGACACTCATGACAAATGAGATTGGTCATTATTTTGATCACTATCAGGCAATACCCCATCTTGCCGCAGACGTAGCAGTAGACCTAGCAGAAGGTGTCAATGAGTACACTATCAGGCTCAATCAAATACTCTACCGGACGCTCGCTACCAGAATCGAAGTGATTCTTCCTGATAATTCCATAGCCACAGTCGCGCTCGACGGCGCACCCGTAGCTCGCCTGAACGTGCCGGGCATCAACTGGTCTTCACTCCATACGCTTGTGCCAACACCGTCAAATCAGATGAGCAATTTACCTCAAGTCATCCCCGACTCCATAAGACTACCTGCTGATGACCCGATGTTTTCACTTGCCGAACAATACAGTGATTTTTTCAAAATAGGAAATGTCAATTCCGGCATCGTCCCTGCTGCGGGTACGTGGGCGAGACGGCACTTTAACACATTGACCGCAGAAAACCATCACAAACCAAGCTTTCTGCAAAATGCGGCCGGTGCTTGGACACTCACCAATGCTACAAGTAATGCCCTCGTCAACTACGCTATTGCAAATGACGTTGATGTTGTAGGACATGTACTTATATGGCATGGTCAGTCGCAGAATATGCACCATCCGGGTGTTGGAACTACACGAACCGAGGCCATGCACGTCATGGAAAACTATATCAGAACTGTTCTTACACACTTTGACCAACACGTGTTCCCGGAAACCAGCCCAAGAGCAGGTCAGAGAATATTCAGCGCATGGGATGTTGTTAACGAGGCATTTATCAACGAGATCCCTTATGTCAGTGAAGAGCATATAAACACACCCGGGTCATGGAAACAATTCCTTCGCAAAAACACTCAAACTGTACGCGGATGGGAAAACGCTCCCGGTGCCGGACAGCCTAATTTCGTTGGTGGCGGCGGTATGGCTACAAGGCATCATTGGTATAACGCATTCGCAAACGGAGCCGATACAGAAGCAGGCGAAAGTGGAGCTGACTTCCTCTACTATTCTTTTGTATTCGCTCGCAGATACTCCGACACCGAGCTTGTCTATAATGACTTCAACATATATGAACAAGGCAAGGCTCTTATGGTCGCTCAAATGGTATCTGAACTTAATGAAAGATACGCCAGAGAGCAACCAAACTATGAATTCTTTGGAGGTCCTGACCCACGTCAACTGATTGAAGTTGTCGGGATGCAGGGACATTGGTACATCCAAGATACTCCTGCCAGAGATCCACAACGCGGTGTACAAATGGCTCTGGACATCATGCGCGAAGTTGGCGTAAGAGTCCACATTTCCGAGCTCGACTTATTCGTGCACTTCCCTTACGGTGCGCAAGGTGGCGGTCACGGTGGAGCACCTCAGCTCCGAAACTGGACCGGTGCATGGCTTGATAACAGCGCAGGAAATGAACCCTATTGGAGATCGCGCTTCGCACTTCCTACCGATCAACCCATCCCTGCTGCATTAAACTTCGGCAAATATATCGAAGCTGTTCAAGCTCAGATGTTCGCAGAGATTTTCACAGTTTTTAAAGAAAACGCTGATATTATTGATCGAGTGACTTTCTGGGGCTTACGCGACAACAACAGTTGGAGAGCAGCTCTTGCTCCACTTCTGTGGTATGCCGACGTTGCAGGACAACCAAATCCAAAACTATCCTATTACGCAGTTGCATCCCCAACAGAATTTTTGGGACTTGATCCGATTCCTGCACCTGAGCAGAGCGTACGTCTTGTCAGAGTCACACCCGCAAGTACCAACACATTGCAAGCGGGAAGTGAAAGAAGCTTCACAGCCGCCGTTCTTGGAAACAGGAATCCCGCTCAAACTGTCACTTGGTCTGTAGAAGGCGGTATACCCGGCACTACTGTATCAAACGATGGAATTCTTACAGTCGCTCCGCAAGAAACCGCAGACAGACTCATAATCAGAGCCACTTCGACAGTGGATCCCCAAGTATCAGGCATGGTCATTATGCAAGTAGAAAACAATAATCTTTTCTACACCGGAACACGCCCATCAGAATTCCAAGCACTTCTGGTAGCAGATGATGTTGTGTTGCAAACGCGAAGTAACCTGGGTATCTTTGCCCAACACAGCCCACTTGTAGTACCTGCAGGCAGAACATTGTATATAGAAACCACACTGAATATTCAACGTGATGCCAAGCTACTAATAGAAGGCACTGTAGTCATACTTCCGGGAGGAAGAATCAACAATCAAGGCAATAGTGCAAGTGGTGGCACAATCACTATTGCAGACAGCGGCACATTAGTTAATAATGGCTACATAGAGAATGTAACAAACTCCGACGTGTTTAATTACGGTACAATAATCAACAATGCAAGGTTTGAGATACGCGCCGGAACAAGATTCATAAATGACGGTGACATTCGCGCAAACACTCCGCTTAGCATCCACCGCAACGCCATACTCCAACGATAGTCAATTAAAACCAAAAAAGTCGTAATGGCAATAAGCAAACAACTCAGCGCGGGCAACCAGGTCTGCGCTGAGTTTGTTAATTGGCGATAAATTGCTCTATACTTCACAGTACCGCGAAATTGACGATTGACTAACTTCGTATAATCATAAAAATATCAGCCATGTTAATTGATTCAAATTCAGGTGCAAATTCCAAAACCATTTCATTGCGCCACTCTTGAAGCAGTGAGCTAAGACTATCAGATGCTGCGAGTTGACGCAACGTATAAAACTGTCCTAAATTTTCTATTCCGATCGGTACAACATCGTAGTTGATTGGAATTCTGAGTATGATATGATATCCAAACTCGGTCTCTATGATATCACTGAACTCGCCAAGTCTAAGCGTAGCACTTGTTTGGGAAAATGGGATTGCCATATCCGGAAATTGAAACAGAAATCCATCCGGATAGCGTGCAATACCCGGATCTTCACTCTGTTCAAGCATTAGCGTCTCAAAAAATGATTCTATATCGTCACCATCATATTCTTGAAGCTCTTGCAGTACGACTTCAAGTTCTATCAACGATGCATTATCTCCCTCAAATGTTTTTACACGAAAAATATGCTTCACCATCATATATCCTTCACCCTCTGCGTATACAGCAACATCTTCATCAGGAAACAACGTAGCATCCACTCCAAATAAGGCATCCATTAAGACTTCTACAAGGTGTTGGGTGGCAATCATCGACTCAAACAGCTCAATGCTGTAGAATCCTCCAAAAGCTCGTAGCACGACAGCCAACTCTTCAACATCGCCATACATATCTACAAGGGCTTCAGTTTCCTCTGCCAGCATATTGAGGTCAACATCGCTAAGTGTAACACCGGACACATAAGCACCGTATTCAAAGATTAAGTATTGCACAGCTTCTTCAATCGCACGGCCCAGAGTCACATCACCCAGCGTTACATCTTCAAACAGAACGTCAGACCACTCGCCCCCCATATCGAAACTATGAAGAAGTTCGTTAACTGCGTTAAAAAGGTAGACATACAGTTGCGCCCACGTCACAGTGAAGTCGCCGCCTCTCACCATGATGGTATCAGGGGCAAACGCACCAAAAGCGGCCTCAAAGTCTACACTAGCAAATTGATCTTGCGCGGGAATGTTCTCTACTTCCGAAGTCTCATCATCCAAAAAATCTACCTCTGTAACCACATCACTGTACTCATCATCCAAAACATCATTTTCTTCCACGTTATCGCACCCGATAGACATCACAACGAGCACCGCCACACAAAGAGCAATCGCTATTAGTTTTCCATTTTTCATATTCGCAATGTATTCCTTTCATAATTACAAGCCATCATGCTTAAAAAATTATGCACAGACCCGCTGACTCCTTTCAGAGCCGCGGGTCTGTGTTTACTTAGACTTGTGTTACTACCATGCTAACAGCTATGGGTTAGGAACAGTTCGTATCGCATCACGATGAATGTTAAGCGCACGACTTCCGTCTACTGTTCCGGGACCAACAAACGTTGTATTCGCCCGAACTTCAAATCGACCAAGATTGCCGGTCGTTCCGTTGTTTGTGATTCTGCCATAATTGAAGATGAACGAATTTGAGATACTTTCTACATAGCCATAGTTGATAAGTCTTCCATCTTCTGCGATTTCAATTGTACCTCCGCCCGAAGTTGGATGACCATCGTTATTCATACGGCCGCCTTCTAAAATAACCAATGTTCCTTCAACGCGTAGCGTACCACCACGTCGCACATTCAAGACTGTGGAGACATAGAGCGTTCTGCCTTCAGGAATCACGAGCGTATTGTTAGCTGCGATACCGTATCCACCTGAACCCGGAGTTGTCAAATTGACATTTCCTTCTGCTAGTGCAGCATTTAGTTGAGACGGGCTTGTGCCTCTGAAATCAGTAATTGGAACCGGAACTACCGGACTGGTTGCAACTGCGTATTTATCAGGGTTCGTTTCTGAGCGTGCAGTCACAGTTAAGTCACCGGTATCAAATTCAGAGCCTACATGTCTGGCCGGAACTTTTATAAACAAGTCAAATTCAATGGTTTCACCCGGCTCTATTGCGAATAGATTATTGAGTAGAACAACGTTCTGATCACGAGTGTGAGCCGCGTATTCGTAACCACCCTCTGTGACGTTCATCACAGTGGCTGCTAAATTCCCATCAAGAACGACTCTGACTATGTCTGTAGCTGTTGCGTCCGCTGATGCTGTGAGTGCTACTCGCTGTCTCGAGAAATTACCCGGCGATGTCAAAGATGGTTCTCCAACCAAGACCATTTCAAGATCCCCACCTACGACGTACGCATTAGCAGCAGTATTTCTTACAGCAACATCATACGAGAGGAATGTGCCGTATGCTCCTGCGTTATTGTGTCTTTGCAGAATGTAGAAGTGGAAATTGTTGTACACATCTGCCCACTCATTTACAGTCTCGCCCCAAACGCCGGGTCTCGCATCGTCCGGAAGCCATTTACTGTCGAGCGCAGCTTCTACATCATCACCCCATCTTGCTCTGCTTAGCAACGGATGCTCTGTTCTGTAGAAGTACGGGTTATTATGTGTGCCTGCTCTGAATGGGGACGCTGCCAATTGCATAAAGTTACAATCACTGAATACCCAAGGAGTACCATCGGCATTCCAAAACGAAACAAGACCGTTTGAGCCGGGGTTAGCATCGATAGTGAATGTCGCAGGGTTGCTCATGCCGCCTGCGGACATAGCTCTCGCTCCTGTACCTGAACGTGCGTTCAGATGGGTAATTCTGCTCAAGACTACACCTTGATCCGGTGCAAATGAATCATAGCCTGACCTTTGAACAACTTCGATTGAGAAGCCTTGTTGGAAGCCTTGCGCTCCTGCTTCTCCTATTACCGCTTCAGAAGTATTAATCTGAGTTGCGGGATTTCCTCCGATTGAGTAGTTCCATCTGGCTGTTTCTATTCTACGGAAGCCATTTATGTCACGCAAGCCATCCGGATAAAGAACTCCTTGCCAACGCGAAGCGGCACTGCCTGTCGTCGCTGATGCTCTGTGTGGAGTTTGATCTCTAAATGCAGCTCCTTCTATGACTATCGCATTACGACCTATAATTTCTCCTACTAGACCGCGCGGATCATTTGTACCGAAATCAAACCCTCTGTTGACGGGGATATTACGAGCAAATACTTCTGATACTATCGGAGGACCTTCTCTAAACGTAGCGTATGGAACATACAAAACGTCTCTGGAATTATAATAGTCTTCACGCACTACTTGATTCCATGGATCCAGAACTGCTCCCGGATTTGCACTCCAGTGATTTGCTCTGCGCGGCACTGTGAGGTCTGTAAGTCCACCCGCAATTCTGTGTCTTGCTATAAGACCTGTGCCCACTGCTGCACCATGTCTTGCCGGAACCTGCCATCTTGTGTGCGCACCGTAAGGACCTGTAAACGATCCACGAGCCATTGTACACCACGGACCTATAATACCACGCTGTGTCCAGTTATTGTTTGCATCTTGATATGGGAAGTTATCTTGGTCAGGCAACAAAATCAGATGTCCAACCTCATGTGAGTAAACTGCCATACCGGCACTTTCACTCTGGACAGCAGATGGTAGTAATGCGCTGTGACCCCATCTACCCTGCATTGTAGCACCGGGACTAGCATTTGACCAAAAGCTGACCGCACCGTACCATGAAGTCCACGGTACATAACGTGATGGGGCTGCTTGGAAATATGGGTTGATTTCGCAATTTTCAGAAAATTCCATAGCAGCATCTACGAGTTCGAGAAGTTGATCTCTTACCCATTCCGAATTACCATGAGTTTGCATGAACGCTGCACGTTCAGGGGAGTCAGAAACTGTAAATCGCACGAACGCAGGACTCATTGTGCCGGCAAATGAATCAATGAGTGCCGGATGAGTAATCATTTCATCATCCTGTGTAAAGTCATTTATGTCACCTTGTACAAATTCATTATAGAAATCATAGGTTGGAGTTTCAGCATCAAGAGAGAACGCAGCAGGCGACATCGGAGGTATAGCCACTCTAACCATTGAAGCTCTGCCACCTGCAAATCCGCTTTCTACAGTAACTGCCAAGGCAGCACGTGCAGCTTGCAAAGACACAGCCGCGCCGGATAAATAACCATGTACATTTACAGTAACATCTGCCGGAAAACCGGGAAGTGCTCTGATGTAATTAGTTATTGCTGTTACTCTGGCAGCATCATTTCCACCTAGATTTATAGTGTGAGAGAAAGGATATGCTGCATTTATTGCGTTGATTGCCGCAGCAACACGATTGATATCGTTATCATCCACAGCAACTGCGAAGTTAGCCGATCTGCCGACCATACCTCTTGCAAACGGTATCGACCAGTTGGGGAATGTGTTTACACTAACTCCATTTCTTTCCACAACTACGGGAGATGCTGTAGCGTTATTCGTCGCACTATGCACGCCGAGATTTGTCATTACTGAATCCCTGAGCTCAGCTAGCCTTGGAACTGCGGTTATTGCAGTATTGACAGCATTAGCTCTTGCTGTATGCGCAGCAGCGGCCGTCACGTTTGCTGCGAAATTTACCGATAAATCGGCAGGAGTGCTTCCGACCATAGCATTTGCCCTTCCAACAGCGGCATTTACTGCCGTTTCATCCGGACAAGCGGAGTCAGTATATTCCATTCTGTCAGCATATGCCCTAAGGAATCCAGGTCTGAAAATCCTGTCTCTGAATTGAACTTGTGTGAAGTTAGATGCAGGATAATCTGTCAAGAATTGCTCATGTGCTGCTTGCAATCCCTCCTCAGCGATATTTCTTGCAAGAAGGAATGCGCCTTGATGATACCCCTCAGAAAGAGTTCTTCTCCAGTTCAGATTGATATCCGACATGTAGAAAGTCGGCCAATCTCTAATGATATCAAAGTCATCGGCTGTTATCGTCTCTCTCATTCTATTGAGCCTTCCCCAGCCTGTAAAGTCCATACCTGTACGAGGATCACCCGTCACAGGGTCTGTAAATACTTCACCCGGCAAATTGGGGTGTGGCACGGTTTCTTGCCCTGCTATCATATCGTGCCCTTCGAAAATCATACTGCCGAATTCTTGCCAAGTTGGCGACTGGCAATATCCTGCAAGAACTATCAGAATTACATCATAGAGTGCATTGCCTGCTTCATCAACGAAGTCAACGCCACTCTCCATAGCCATTCTCTTAGCTACGCCGCGCACATTAGCACCACCTGTATACGGACCGAGCGCAGTAACATCAGGTGCACCTAACGCTACACTATAGGCGGGGAACCATTCGCGAAGTGTCCACCCTGCTCCAAAGAAATAATTCCTGCTGGTATGCCAAAATTGACCATGCCAATGAGTCCCAAATTGGAAAAATGCTTCCAATTGCGATTCCAATACAGGAGCCATGAACGGTCCGAACGTGTCGGCCGTCAAATTAATAGCTCCGAGACCTGTTTCCATCCAGTAACCGGACATTGTAAGTCCGCGGTTTCCTTCAATGGTTGTAACATCTTGTTGGTTAAATGGGCTGCCCGGAACATTAAGCCATGAATCTACCCAAGACCTTACATGTTCTATCCTGTCAGGGTCATGAGGGTTATTCCAGTTCGGAGCTACGGGTCCGAATCCGGGATTTCCCGTCAATCCGGTACTTGTAGGGCTTCCCTGGTAGAACGGCCTGTCAGGAAACTCAAGTATTACTATTGCAGCATTGAAGTTTGTAACATCATTGCCAAGTGTCGGCGCTGTGCCACCAAAGCTGCCTTCCCAATCAACAACCGGGTTTGGCGTAAATGCATCATAGGACATATGCTCTGCCAAAAGCCATGATTGTGGATCTAGTGCCATTTGATCAAGCTCCTCCGGCGTAATGCCGACTGAGTCCCCTCGCGTTAAGCCATTTGCAACAGGAATTACAATCCCTGTCGGATTTTCTACAGCAACAATATTCGCCAATGGCACGAATGCCAACGCCATAGTCAATACAAGTGCTAATGCTATAAGTTTCCTTTTCATGATTATAATGAGCCTCCCATATTATTTAAATTTGTGCCTCATTTGTTTTGGAGTTGTGGTTCTCCATTTTCAGCCGCATTGCTGACGTGCAATGTGGTTAAACGACCGCTCTTGTGGAGTTGCGGTTCTCCGTTTTCAAATTGCCAAAAACACTCGCTTGCTATCACGCCATAATTTTGCATGATGCCTGCGAGGCTCGCCGAAATATTACCTTTTCACTCCTTTCGCAAATGAATATACGCTCTACGCTCACAAATTCGAAGTATGTTTCACAATTGTGAACTAAGTTTGTACAAGTATAGTCACTGCAAAGGCTAATGTCAAGCAATTTTAGATGCACCAAATGGGAAATACGCAAAGATTGGATAAATATACATCGTCATCATACAAACTCACGCCTTTTCTTGGCAAAAAAGACCAACCCCGACTACAACTGCGGCAAATCCATCACAGTTGCAGCCGGGTTTTGTATCATCAATTATAGCGAAATATGCACAACATGCACAACCACGAACTCATTCACTTCACACTGCCAACCAAAGCCTCTTGTCGAGTGCATCTAGTTCATCACTCAGCGCCTTTGGCAACTTGTCACCGAATTTTTCGTAAAATTCCTTTATTGGCGGAATAATTTTTTTCCACTCGGAATGCTTAACGTCAATAATAGAATTTAGCGAAGTGACACTAAATGGAATTTCAGGACTAATATAATAGTCAATATCAATTATGTCAACATCATCTACAAATGGAACATATCCAATTGCGGTTTCCCTTGCTTTGACTTCGCCTTTACAACGCCGTATAATCCAGTCCAACACACGCAAATTATCACCAAACCCCGGCCAT
>Ga0123355_10004278_pt1 | contig 20754 bp, 15 predicted proteins | sample TergutEmb28metaG_3_FD_89872 | JGI IMG/M metagenome (GOLD analysis project Ga0123355, IMG submission 89872) | Embiratermes neotenicus P1 segment gut microbial communities from Petit-Saut dam, French Guiana - Emb289 P1 | ecosystem: Host-associated > Arthropoda: Insects > Digestive system > Gut ...
ATTAGACCTGACTAGAAACTTTAATAATCTGCTAGAACGCCGTGAGAATGATGTAGTAATGCGCTATATCTGGGATACTAGTCTTTTGGCTTCAAGTGGGATAAACGACAGCGGCGCGTACACAAACTACCTGCTAGACGAATTAGGCAGCCCAGCCCGTATCATTGATTGTGACAGCAATGCAGAAGCATACAGTTTTGACGAGTTTGGTATCATGCAACAGGGTACACTCGGCATAGCACAGCCCTTTGGGTTTACTGGCTATCAGCATGACCCTATGGCAGATACATGGTTTGCTCAGTCACGGGAATATGATGCAAAAGCCGGGCGATTTACCGCAAAAGATCAGGATAAATACATTAGCCTTGGTGTTGTACAGTCTTTGAACTTGTATCAGTATTGCCGCTCTAACCCTGTAAGGTATGTAGACCCGCTTGGGTTTAATTTGGAGGATACGCTGGATAGGTTGTTCCCGGATTTGAGCCAACACAATGCTAGGAGTCGAGATGCTGTTCAGATAAATATTGATGGGAATCATATAAACCTTGATGTATTTGTGGATATTCAGGCTGGTACTCCTGGTGCGTTGGAAGCAACGATAGATGGAAATAATGTTGTGGATTTGACGGTGCAGGGAATAGAGCGTTGGGGAGGAGTGCATGTTGCTTTTGGACAGCTTGTTTATGTAGATGTCAATGTCAATCAAGGAAGACAGGATAGGGTACAATGGTTACCGTGGCAGAGTAATCAGAACTATGTACGAGTTAACTTGAATGATGGAGCTGGACATCCAATTATTAGATATCATCGTGGTCGAAGTAATGATCATTGGGGACCGTCAAGACCTGGAACTGTGGAAATGTACACACTTTTTCAAAGTAGACATAGCCCGGAGTCCGACCCGGAAATATTCACATACTATCAATTCATGCAAATTGTAGCGCATGAGATTGGACATGCATTTGGTGTAGGTGATGCTGCCGCACTTCCACTCAGAGGACAGTTGAGTGCTGCTGGCAACACAGTTAGTACGCGAGATGTCATGTATATTGGCGGGTGGGCAAATCCAAACGATGTTGATGAGCATATGCGAATCTATTGGTATACAATGCAGATGATGATATTAGCGATAACTACAGGTGATTTCCAGTACTTTATGACACATACAGGCATCCCACGCTATGAACATCGACTTCAATCTCTTGGTGCCAGACGATTCGATTTAAAAGAGTAGGGATTTACAACATGACAATCTAGCACTAAAGGGACATTTTATCGAAAATATTCTACTGGATTTGCTTCGTGCATGCAGATGAAGCAACATTATGTGCGAAGCAAAGGAAGGGAGTTAACTTGAAAAAGCTATGGCTCTGTTTAGTTTGCATATTGATTTTAATGTTTAGTATAGCGACGATATACGCCGATACACCGCCCCCGCCTCCTACACCTTGGCACAGAGACCTAGGCAACGGACTGGTTTTCCATTACAGGCCTGAGTATGACCATTATCACCCTAATGTATTTATGTGGGGAACCCCTTCTGAGTTTGAAGCACAAGGGTATCCGCAAACGGGATTGTATCAGGATGAAAAACTTATATATTATGTATTTTTCAAATGATGGTATGTCTTTTCTAGAAGTGAGTTGGATGGTTTCTGCAAGCGGAGACCCCGGCATCCCATCACAATACCGCGAACCACTTGAACCTGCTGTGCGCTTTTTTGAACAAGGTAATCTGATCCATTATTTTAGTGTCTATGACTTTATGAGAAATCCAAATAGCATCGTATACTCGGTATCGCATGCCATTTGGGACTTCCAAAACGAAAGATATTATGATAGAGACAATAACGCACTCCGTGTAACAACCCGTGATGGGCGAATCGTTACATTTGATCTATCAACTGGTATGATTATATCCAATCGTAGAGACCCTATTTTACAAAGGGTTCAAAGACGTATGGATGACCCTTGGTTTTGGGACGATTTTTTTGATCATCCTGTAGTTATTGTGACTATATCCACTGCTTTTTTTTCTACTATTATATTAATCCTTGTTATTATAATAAAGCTTAAACGCTCAAAAGCAAGATAACCTATATTTATTATCGCGGTATTGCAGAAGCCCACAGTTTTGACGAGTTTAGTATCATGCAGAGCAATTGGGCTGAAAATGCAATTATCACTCATTATACAATTCAAATGCTACTATTAGCAGTTGCGACAGGAGAGTGGCAACGTTTCATGGCATACGAAGATAGGGATGACTGCGCACATCGTCCGCAATCGCTTGGTGCGAATGTTTACAGTGGCAAGGACTGATATGAATAAAAAGAGACAGATATTTATGATAGTTGTGTTTCTTACGTTTTTCACAATAGGAATCCTATATGGGTGTACAGCGTGCAGAAATCAAGAGGCGAAATGGCTATATGAGGAGGGCCCTCCAGTAGATGTAGAATTACTAAACAGAAGCTATCAGAGGCTGGAAGAACTATTTAGTCAAACAGAGGATGGGCTACAATGCTTTATTGATTGCCTAATAGAAGATAAAGACATATTTCATGCATTTGAAAATAATGACATTATCTTTTTTAGAGGACGAACACCATCAATAGCACTTAATCAAAATGCACTTGCAGTATATGATGGAGGGATACGAACAAATATAGAATTGTCCGCACTTAGAACACTTGTAACCGGCAATGAACAAGTAAGCAATGCTTTGAGGCAAATACATGAACAGAATATTATAAGTCGTATACGATTTAGAGAAATCGCATATGCAGATATATGGATTAGTTTCGAGATATGTGGGGAATACACAATAGCTATGCTAGGCGATGATAGATTTGGACATGGAAGCCTGTTCTTCCGCTATATTGAAAGTGACTATGACATGGAGCAAGCACGATTTGGAAACAGAAAAATTGATGAGGGATGGTATATGTATATATCGCCTCCACCTGGCTAAACGTACTAACTATAACACTACAATCACGCAGTATGATATGAACATCGGCTCAATCTCTTGGTGCTAGGCGATTTGATTTAAAGGAGTAGTGTATGATAAAGAGGCTGCGGGTGTACAACAATACAATGCTAATCGCATTGTATTTGGTCATTGTGGGATTCGTAGTAGGCTTGTCAGGTTATGTTTTATATACGAGAAGCAATAGAGAGTTACTTATTTCCTATATTGGCGGCGTATCAAATGGTATGGCTGTTGTTGTAGTTGATGCATATGACCCTGATTCTCATACCGGCCCGTCATGGCTTGGTGGACGATGGGGTGTCATTGACATTACAAATGGATACGAAATAATTCCCTTTGGTAAATATTGTGACATTAGATTTGTTTTTGATAGTATGGCCGCTGTAAGGCTCAATGAAAACTGGGGGATTATTGACATTGTAGATGGACATGAAGTAATTCCTTTTGGGCGATACAATCATATTGGTTCTGGTGCGAACGGATTCATAAACGTGTGGCAAGATAGTTTAGCTGGTGTCATTGAAATAGAGAATGATACCGTAGTGATTCCTTTTGGCATATACAGCACTATTAGGTTTATCTCTAGTGATATGGTAGCCGTTATGAAAAATGATGAATGGGGCATTATTGATATCATGTATCAAAGAGAAATAATCCCATTTGGAAAATATGATAAATTCTATGGTCACCTTCAAGATGATAACATAGCTGCGCTATTGGATGGGTATTGGGGGGTTATCAATATTTTAAATGGCGAAGAGATATTGCCCTTTGAATATGAGAGCATTCGCCTTATCCCAAACGAAATGGCTCTTGTAAGAGAACGTCAAGGAAGGCAGATTCCATATGGAATCATAAACATAAATAGTAAGGAAGAAATTATTTCCTTTGGTGAATATAACTTGTTTGGCTATTATCAAGATGGCATGATGACTGTATTATCAACTGCTCTTGTGAAAGCTGGAGTCATTGATATTGTAAGTGGGGATGTGATAATACCTTTTGGCAAGTATCGTTGGATTCTACTATACCCAGATGGAGTTATAGCAACAAGTAATGGCCCTTTTTTTTGGGAATTTCAAACATTGCCATATGAAGGAGGGTATGAGGGAGGCGGACGTTGATTTTCTTCCGCTATATTGAAAGTGACTATGACATGGCGTTAACACGATTTGGAAACAGAAGAATTGGCGAGGGATGTATATGTATATATCACCTCTGCTAGACTAAACGTGCTAACAAAGACTTGATACACAATACACACCAAACGCAGGCTACCAACATGACTATTTTGCCGATACATGGTTTGCTCAGTCACGGGAATATGAGCAAGAGCCGGACGGGACGGTAATATGAAAGTTATGCTGATTTCAATATTGCTTGCATTAATAGTTATGCTTGGAGGATGTAACAGACTCACATATCGTACTGATGATACTTACCAAGGCATGGGAGGAGAACTATGTGAAGAATCCTTGTTGTTATTCTTGCGCCAGCTATATTCAGAAGAAAACTGGCAGAAACTGTCCGATCTTTTTGATGATGTTGAGAATGAACTTTCGCGTTTTGTAACGTATCTTGAAGACAATGACATGTTAGAGTCATTTAGTGGTGTACACATCACATTCCGGGATATTGATAATGATCCTCATCATGGTGGATGGTTAGTTGTGATGAATTGGGCAACTAGAAGTTCTACACACAAACTGGTGATAGAAAATAATCCAGAGCTTTATGGTCTAGTCCGGGATATTTATGAGCGCGGAGTAATTGATGGAATACGCATGCGTGTCTGTTCAGAAAGCACACAAATTCACTTTTCAATTAATCTAGAGAGCAGACCTTTTACAGCAAAGTTTTATAATGGACCAAACTATTTTTTATATATTACAAACGTTGATATTCCTGAACAATTGGAGTATCGAAGACTTAGAGACAAATGGTTTATGATGATACAACTTCCGCATGATGCGTGATTTTACGTGGAAGAGACTCATAACAAGGTTTCGTGCATATTGCATACAATCGTTTGGTGCGAATGCATTCGGAAGTAAGGATTGACATGGAAAAAATGAGACAAGTGTTTGTGGTAATGAGTTTGGTTATACATTTGGAATTGGGGATGCCTATTTGTATCTATAGTTAGGGAAATGTGAATTGATATGAAGAGGAAGATGCTATTTTACATGAGAATTGAAGTTATTATGCTTTTTATTGCATTTATAGTTGGAGGAAGTGTATTTGGATACACGTCCCTGAGAAATCGCAAAGCAGAGTTGCCATATGAAGGAGGGCTCGAGACTGATATTGACTTGCTAAACAGGAATTATCAGAGGCTAGAAGTGCTATTTACCCAAACAAAGTATGACCTTCAATATTTTGTTGATAGCATACAAAAGGATACCAATTTGTTGCATGAGTTAATAAGAACCGACATTATCTTTGTTTGGGAGCAATCACCATTAGCAGCACATGTTAATAACGCACTGGCTGTATATGACAGAGGGATACGAGCGAGCAGAGACTTTCCAGTCCTTAATGAACTTATTTCTAATAATGTACAAGCGAGTGACGCATTAAGGCAAATGCATGAACAACGAGTCATAGGTCTTATATGGTTTATGGAGTTTGATCATGCTGAAATTTGGATTAATTTCACAATTAGTTTTGAATCTACAAAAGCATTAGTAGGTGACGATTGGCAGGGATATGAAATTTTTTCTTTTCGCTATATTGAAAGTGATGAAGATATGGAGCAGATGCAGTTTGGAAATAGACGATTTAGCGAAGGATGGTATATGTATATTACTCCCCCTCCAGGCTAATTTACGCTTGAACAGTGGTTTTGCACAAAACCTATGCAACCCTTTCTGTTTAAAACCTCGATGCCATTATGAGTATAACGGTTTTGGCAATCATACTGGCATGCAGATGATGATATTGGCGATAACAACTGGCGAATTTCAACACTATACGACACATACAGCTATTCCACGCTATGAGCATCGGCTTCAATCTCTTGATGCCAGTCGGTTTGATTTAAAGGAGTAAGGTATGCTAAAGAAGCCGAGAGTGTACTACCGGACAATAATTATCTCGATTTTTCATATAATGCTTGTCTTTATCATAATAGGATGTGGAGATTTTACAACAAGGCGTACGGGGGAAGATGAACCAGCCTTAGATGATATTAGACCCACATTAACACGAGATGAACGACAACAAAAGCTTTACACGATTTTTGAATCGGTAGAAGATGAAATGAAACTCTTTATTACACATCTTACTGATAATAATATACTGGATTCATTTAACCGTTTAAGTATTCGTTTCAATAGAGACGCAGAAGATGCGTGGAGAAACCCACCGAGAGGTATATGGTTTACTGTATTTTACTGGAATGATATAGGTAGGAGTTCGGTTGCTAAGGGTAATATAGTTAATGATGAAAAGCTTTATAGCGTACTTCGAGATATCTTTGATCATGGTATTATCCACGAAATATCTGCTGGTGATTCTTCTGAAACCACCAGCGTTACCTTTTCTATACACTCAAGACATACTTCCAAAATTAGTAATAATGGTTATAATTTCCGATTCATAATGAACGATGATGGTTATGATAGGCCTCGTCATACGAAAATACGAGACGGGTGGTATATTCTTATAGACTATGTTCTTGATGATGGAGGGTGAAATATGTGGCAGAGTATTGGCCTTTGTGTGGATGCTGGCCGTAGTATAAGTGCAGATGTGGGAATCTATTGGTATACAAAGCAGATGAAGCAACATCATGTACGAGGCATAAAGAAGGGAGTTAACTTGATAAAGCTATGGCTCTGTTTAGTTTGCATATCAAATGCTACTATTAGCAGTTACGACAGGAGACTGGCAACGCTACATGACATACGAGAATAGAGATGACCGCATACAATCGCTTGGGGCGAATGCTTTCAGTGGTAAAGACTGATATGAAGAAAAAGAGACAGATATTTATGATGATTGTGTTTCTTACGTTTTTCACAGTAGGGAGCCTATATGGGTGTAGAGCGTGCAGAAATCAAGAGGCGAAATGGCCATATGAGGAGGGGTCTCCAGTGGACATTGAGTTATTAGAGAAAACTTACCAAAGTCTGGGGGAGTTATTCAATCAAGCAAGAGATGAGCTACAGCACTTTATTGATTGCCTAATGGAAGATGAAGATTTGCTTCATGCGTTCGAAAACAATGACATTATCTTTTTTAGAGGACAAACACCATCAATTGTACTTGATCAAAACACGCTTGCAGTATATGACGGAGGAATACGGACGAATATAGAGCTTTCCGTACTAAGGGAACTTGTCACTAATAGTGCGAGGACAAATGATGCTCTAAGGCAAATACATGAGCAAAACATTATAAACCATATTCGGTTTAGGGAATTCCAGTATGCAGATGCTTGGATTAGCTTCGAAGTTAGTGTAGCACACACAAGAAGTATGTTAGGCGATGGTTGGCGAGGACACGAGTTTTTTTTCTTCCGCTATATTGACAGTGACTATGACATGGAACAAGCACGATTTGGAAACAGAAGAATTGGCGAGGGATGGTATATGTATATATCGCCTCCGCCAGGCTAAATGTACTAACAAAGATATGGCACACACCACACGTAGGCTACCAGCATGACTATTTTGCAGATACATGGTTTGCTCAGTCACGGGAATATGAAGCAAGAGCAGGACGGTTTACTGCAAAAGACCAGGAACTGTACACATGTATACATTTGTCAATAGAGATATTGATTATTGGGAGTATATTCATATAGTGGCACATGAAATTGGCCATACTCTTGGGATAAATGATTAATCATTTTACCAGAAGCGACGCAGCCCACGATGATCCTATATTAATAACTTTCACTACAAGAAGGGAGCCCCAACCAATGAAAAAGCGCTGGATACCAATTATAGCAATAGCACTAGCAGCCACGTTTATCCTAGGCGTAAGCCTAGGCTCAACCCAATCAAACCAAACCCACAACCGTCCCCCCAGGCCAGGCCAAGCCACCACTCTAGAGCGCTACTTCAACACAACAATAGCAATAGTAAACGCAGACGTGGGTGCAGAAGTAAATAGCACACGCTACAACTACTCTTCAGCAATAATAGCCACCCTAGACACCACCAACACCGACTTCGAGCTAGTCTCACCAGCCATGGCGCAAACCGGCTTCACCAACGGCACATATGGTGCAATCATAACCTTCCCGCCTGAAGTATCACAGCGTATCCTATCCTTTAACGCACACCAACCAGAGCGTGTACAGTTAGAGTTCCAAATAAACCCAGACCTACCAGAGCGAGAGTACTTAGAGCTATATATTACAATAACAGAAATACAAATGGCAATTAACACAACCCTAGCCAGCACATATGTAAGCTCTATATTCCGCCAATTCCACGAGGCTCAAGACCAAGTTGACGGCGTTTTCCGCAATACCCTAGCAGATCTACTAGCACTAGAAATCATAACACTAGGCGACTTTACCGCAACCTTAGCCCTAGACGAAGTGCCGCATCTACCCCTAAACCCAACAGAGCTAAACACAACCTTCTACATGGAGCAAGTAACATCCTTTGCAGCCGAAGTGTCAAGTTGGTATCGCAACAGCTACGCAATGGCCTCTGACCAGTACCTATGGATGCGCGAGGGTCTACTTAGCCTAACAGATAATTTTCCAGAACAAGAAAACGAATGGATGGAAATGCTATACATGTGGACAGGCTACTCAATCCAATATGGCGAACTATTAGAAGAATATTCCGAATATGTACGCCTACATGAAGAATCCCTTGTTGCTTGGCATCGCGAAAACGTAGCATGGAACGAAGCGCTAGAAGATTATCAAAGCCAAGTTGTTAACTGGCACGAAGATTCTAACTTCTGGTTCGAAGACGCATACACCTGGCATACAGAGTACCTAGGCTTCCTAGACGAAGCCGTAGATTATTACGAAGCTCTAAGTGACTTCCATACAGAACTAGAAGACAACATAATCCCACTACAAGAAGATATCACAGGCTGGAAGGATGATCTTATAGATTTTGAAGACCTATTAAGCATCCGCCAAGACGAGATACTGGACTTTGCCGACACCCATAACTACCATGCCGAACTTTCAAACGACTTTGCCGGATACCTATTGCAGTGGCACACCCAACTGGATGCCTACGTGTACAGCATAGTAGACTGGAAAGACGAAGTAACCAAAAGGCTAAAAATTTTAAACAGCTGGCAAGACGAAATGGACATCACACATGAAGAATTGCAAACAGTAATAGCTACTATAATCTACGATATATACAACCTACCTTCAGCACCTACACTAGTTGCAGATTATATCCCACTGGAATATGGCCCAGCAGAACGTACAATACCAGCCGCGCCACCAATCGTTCCGGGGATAAATATGCTTAATTGGGCACAACCGACACCTGTACCCATCCCACCCGGTCCAACACCACCACCTGCCAATGCTACATTAGCACAACTAGAAGCATTCCATGCTGACCTTTTAGGCTGGCAGATAGCTTTGCAAGGAGCATCCAATAATCTACTAGTCAACCCAGATTCCATTGCTGTACGGCTGGCAAGCAGACAAGGCCAATTGCAACAGTATGCATCAGAGTTGTATAACAATACTCGTCAGTCTTTATACCTCTCTTACCTGACAATCAGAGACTGGCATGACGACCTCAATACATTCCACATCCAATTCATCACCTGGGACACCCAACTTCGTGAGCATTCAATTGATGTAGACCAATGGTATAACCATATAGAAATCTTCGAGCACAGTCTAGCAATAACCGAAGTCCCAACGATTCCCACTTACTTCGACTGGCAGCATTTGGCCCTTCCATACGAAACAGACCTCCCTCTACCAGAGTATGTAGATGCATTAGAGATGATAAACCTCCCAAATTGGGAAGAGGAGCTACCAGGCCCACCCCAATATGATGGTACCTCGTTAATAGAGGCCTTTAACAGAAACTTCCCATTAGCCGGAAATGCATTAGAGCCTATGTATCTGGGAAGGCCATTGGAACTTACTGGTTACCATGTGCCAGATATAGTCCCCTACCACGACATGCTTCTAGCCACGCAACCGTTTAATCCAATGGTAGGTGCCCCTCCACGACCAGATGCCTTTTGGGCTTCGTTAGGATTTATGCATGACCAGCTATTAGGTTTTGATGTCGGTCAATTTCTGTCATACGACATCTTACGAATGGTAGACCATTCGATACAATCATATGATGTATTTTTGCAATCTGTAAGAGATGACATATCATTTTTGTTCCAGGATAATATCTGGATGATGCATGACTTGCACAGGGAGTATGATCATTTGCTAAGGGATATCCGCGCAGAGGCACTGGCTGCAAACCGTGATGAGCAAGAGGTTCTGCAGGACGCAATTTATCACTTTGCTACAGCAAGGGGATATACTCACGAAGATACTCATTACAGATTAGGTACTTTTGCAGGTATGATGCCAGAGAGTCGTGCTGTTGCTGGAGTTAACCAGGAGCTAATTGGCTTTACAGTTATGCCCTTTGACTTTGTGCCATTAGAGCTTAGAAATGGTGTATCAGCACAGCCTGCCGCAACATCAGATGCTCTTACAGCGAGTACGCCATCTTTGACAGATATGATTCAGCACTATCAGACTATTATCCTAATTGCCTTGGGCGGAGTGTTTATTGGTACTGTTATTAGCTTTATTATTTCACATTTCAGCCAGAAAAAGCGCACCGAGGCTGAAGCGCGGGGGTTTATTTAATGATGATTTAGTGTGTGATCATAAAAAGGGTGAGAAAACATGAAAAAGCGACATATTTCGGTGTTAATGATGCTGATTTTAACAACACTACTATATCCCATAACCCTAACAGTAAGCGCCGAAGATTTGCCAATTGACATAACATCGATAGGCCGCCACGATGCAACAGAGAGCCATATTACAACACGAATAGCCGCAGATCTGTTTACAGCAGATTCGATGCGTATAAACGATGCAATGGCGGAAAAGATTCGTATTAGGCAATCAGTTGCATCCTATTTGTTCGCGCAAGTGTCGCGGGGCTATGAAGTTGAACTTCACACTCAACTAGTAAACGTAGCGTATAGTCTTGCACTGTTTTCTGAGCCAACCAACATTAGTAATGTAACACTGCCGCAGCCAGCCAGACAGCTGTCATTGTGGTTATTAGTTCCAATAATTGCACTTGGTGCGACAGGTGGGTTTATTTGGGCATTGGTATCCAAAGCCAAAAAGAAAGGGTCGGATATGGAAAACTCCTTTAATTAAAAACATATCGTCGAAGAAATTGATAGCAGAAAGGAAAAGAAAATGCCCTCATTGGTTCTGTTCGACAAAACCCGTTGCCGTGAATTTTCAGGCACAGCCACCCCTTCAGAGTTGCCACTACATCATGCAATCTTCGAGGGATTAAAACCAGGCATCCCACTGGCAGAGCAACTGCATCCTTCATCTAATGAAAGGGTCATTCTAGCCAAAAAAAACAAACAACCCGAAAATATTATATCACTGCTAGTAGACGCCCCCGAGCGGCACTTTTCAACAATAGGAATCAGTCCCATACGTATAGGCAACCTCCCCAGAGACCATATTTGTCTAAGAGACACAGCTGCTAGTTTTGCCATATACCCCCATGTCGCAATTTCTCAAACAACAGATACTCAAACCACCGATGTCACTGGCATACAAGGAACAATAAATGTCCTAGACGAAAGCGACGTATACCTAAACGGGGGGAAAATAGATCAAGGCAGCCACCCAATCCAACCAGGCGACAGCATCTGGGCCGGTGCAACAAACATCATCCTCCGAGATGGATATATTTCGTGCAAAGGTGTTAACTACACCACTACATTAAACATATCCACTCATACCCCAGAAAAATACGACGAATACCCAATATACAAACGTTCACCCCGTATTATTAAGCGCGAACCCACAGAAACTGTTGAAATCACACCACCAAAGGATAAAGAAGAGCCAAAAAAGGGCGCACTTGTTAGAACAATCCTTCCGCCACTGGCAATGATTGGTGTAACCATAAGCATGGGTATAATAATGGGCCGTGGGTTATTTATGCTTGCCAGCGCTGGTATGATGTCCGTAAGTCTAGTGTTTGCAATAACCAACTTTTTTTCAGAGAAAAAAACCCGAAAGGTGAAAGAATCCGAGCGTATCAGCAATTATGATGCATACTTACTGGCAAAACGCAAGAAACTCCATCAGCTAAATGAAGAACAGAAGAATTCTTTGCTATATCATAACTTATCGCCCCAAGAAATTGAGAAAGAAGTAATGTCCTACTCAAGTCGCTTATACGAGCGTGCCGCCAATGACAGTGATTTTCTTACACTGTCTTTAGGCAATTCCACCATACCCATAAGCTACAAAATACAAAGCAAATCCGACAACCCAGGCGAATCATCCAAAGATCCTCTAGTCGACGAAATGCAAACACTTTCAGATGCCTACCAAAGTGTAGCAAATATGCCCACTGTCATAGATCTAAAGCAATCCCATCTCGGCTTAGTTGGCGAAAATGCGTATATACACCGGCAGCTAGCCGCTATACTTACACAATTATGTTTTTTTCAAAGTTACTTAGATATCGAAATCGTGCTTCTTATAGAGGAGGAATTCTGGCAAAAATTCGAATGGGTGCGTTGGTATCCACATTGCCGTATCAAAAGCATAAATATTTCCGGCCTCGTGTCTACCGAAAACCAGCGCGACCAGGTGCTTGGTAACATGGCCCAAATGCTAAAAATGCGACGGCAAAAGCAGGATGAAGAAAAGAAAGATAGCCGCTTCATGCCACACTATATATTCATCATAGACAACCCAAAACTGATTATTAACCACAGCATAATGGAACATCTGCAAACCCCTGACACGAGTTTAGGGTTTAGCATCATTTATACAACACATATCAGGGCAAATTTGCCAGAAAATATACGGACAGTGTTTATGCTAGATGGAGGAGACAAGGGTACGCTCTTGATGAACGAAGGAAACCTACTTAACCGTCCGGTAGCCTTGCCGGATGTATCCATCAACTACGAGGCTATAGCCAGAAAGTTAGCACCAATTAGGCACAGTCAAGGGGTCTCTACCCAGATACCAGAAAGCGTGAGCTTTTTTGATTTGTATAATGTTAAACGCCCAGACGAGATTCCAATATTAAACCTTTGGGAGCGAAACGCCAGCCATAAATCCCTGGCTGTACCGCTTGGGCTTAGGGGCAAAGACGATGTTGTGGCATTAAATCTACACGAGAAAGCCCACGGCCCTCATGGACTGGTTGCTGGTACAACTGGCTCAGGTAAATCTGAAATTGTGCAGTCTTATATACTATCCCTTGCCGTAAACTTTCACCCCCACGAAGTGGGCTTTTTGCTTATAGACTATAAAGGTGGAGGTATGGCCAACCTTTTTGCAAAGCTCCCTCACCTGCTTGGGACTATCACAAACTTAGACGGTAGCGAAAGTATGCGAGCCTTGGCATCTATCAAAAGTGAACTTGCCCGCCGCCAGCGTGTATTTGGTTATTTTGGTGTTAACAACATCAACCAATATACTAAACTGCTTAAATCAGGTGAGGCCATACCGGTTGATGAAGACTCGACCCAATTAGCACTACCAATGCCACATCTGTTTATTATCTCAGACGAATTTGCCGAGCTAAAAAAAGAACAACCAGATTTTATGAGCGAACTGGTAAGTGCCGCCCGCATTGGCCGAAGCCTAGGAGTACATCTGATTCTGGCAACACAAAAGCCCTCCGGTGTAGTAGACGACCAAATCTGGAGCAATTCAAAATTTAAACTAGCCCTAAAAGTAGCAGACGAATCCGACAGCAACGAAATACTAAAAACTCCAGATGCCGCCAGGATAACCCAGCCAGGTCGCGCATATCTGCAAGTTGGCAATAACGAAATCTACGAGCTGTTTCAATCTGCCTGGAGCGGGGCACCATTTAGTGAGGATGTAGTAAAACGTGGCTTTGATAGACGCGTATACCTGATTAATCGTCTAGGTCAAGGTGAGCTTTTAAATGAGGATTTAAGCGAAGTTGACCCTCATGAGGATTCAAAACTGACGCAGCTTGATGTAATGGTCAACCATATCCATGACTTATACGAAAACTTAGGTGCAATAAAAGTAGAAAAACCGTGGCTGCCACCACTGGGGGATAAACTCGTTACAAGCCATATTTTGCACGGTGTAGATGTGGGGAGCTATGATTCCCATAGCTTATCTGTTGCAATAGGGATGGTTGATATCCCCGAACAACAGCTACAAACCGAGTATTCACACAACTTTATTGAAGACGGCAATTTGGCAGTTTTTGGTGCGTCAGGCTTTGGCAAATCCACGGCAATGATGAATGTTTCGCTAACCTTGGCTTCAAATAACTCTCCACAGCTGTTGCATTACTTCATTTTGGATTATGGTAACTCTGCACTTGCACAGCTAAGAGAGCTGCCTCACACAGCAGATTACCTAACATTTGACGATGCAGAGAAATTGGACAAACTGGTAAAATTACTAACAGACGAATTAAAAAAACGTAAATCCCTGTTTGCAGCAGTAAGCGCTGTCAATTTCCGGATGTACAACGAGGTAGCAGAATCTAAACTTCCGGCAATTCTAGTAATAATCGACAATTACGACGTAATCAAGGAACTAAACACCGAACTTGAAGAGTTCCTAGTTAAGTTAACCCGTGACGGTACCGGCGTTGGTATTTATACTGCTATTACAGCATCCCGGTTTAACGCCGTACGTTATTCGGTAATAAATAATTTCAAAAATAAAATAGCACAGTTTATGTTCGACGCGTCAGATATAACCGCCGTCACAGGCCGTAGCGCCTATAAGTTGCCTGAAGTCCGTGGCCGAGCGTTGGTAAAAATGCAAGATGTTCATATAGCGCAGTGCTACTTACCTGCACCATATGAAAATGATGTAGAGTACACTAATCATATAGCGCAGATAATATCAGAGATAAACAACAATAACACAGCGGCCAAAGCCACAGGTATTCGGGTCGTTCCTGATATAGTTACTTACGAAGACCTAATTCCATTCATTAGCGCCAATAAGCGACAGTTAGTACTTGGTTTTGATATAGAAAGTACAGATCCTATGTACTTGGACTTAAGTATCCAAAGTCAGATGATAATAGGAGGTCCTGCTACTGGCAAAACGAATATAATAAAACTGCTAGCCAGACAGCTGAATGGCACAACAATGCTCATCTCAGACTCCAAAGCCGGCGATTTGCACGAACTTGAAGGTACAAGGGGCGTAACATACATGTCCACAAAAAGTCAGTTAGACGACTTTTATTGCAGACTAAATGCCGAAGCAGAAAAACGACAACAAGATCAAGAATCATCTGGTATGCGGCAAAGAGATTTTATTGCCAGCAAACCTCCTGTTGTAGTACTAATTGACGATGGCGACAATTTCATAGAGCTATGCGGCCAAAAAGCCAAGGAAATGGAAACTTTAATACCCATAGCTATGGCGGTGGGTATCAACTTTATTATTACAACACTACCAGCAAAAATGCGCGGATTTGATAACCTAACCAAGACATTAAAAGATTCACAAGGAGGTATGGTACTTGGCAACCCTTCTGACCAAAGCGTTCTTCAAATAATACCTCCTCGCGGACATAAGCCCATACAAGACATTGGCTTTTGGTTCAGGCGCGGCGATGTACGGCAGGTTAAGTTGCCTCTTGTTTAGGCGTATACTACGTGCTTCAACATCTAGATATAAATCTGCTATAGCAACTTCGCACGCACGGTAGCACTATCTTTTACCAACCCATCAACAATCTTTTCCACCTCTTCGTAGCGGAACATTTGCTCATAGATTACAGCGTTGTTTATGGCAAAATAGTTATCTTGGTGGTGGTGGTTGAAATATGGGTTGGTATTTTTTTGTCTAGCTACTGGGGTGGTGATACTACCTGTTGGCATTTCCTCACTAAAATAATACATCACGGTTTCGTTAAAAAATAGTGGAATTTTGGTCGTGTATAACCCGTAGCCTAGGTGTTGCATGGGCGTGGATTTGAAGGTTTCATCACCGAAACTGTAGTATAACCTTATGTCTTTGTCGGGTTTTGCCTGGTGTAAAAATGGCTGGTATTTTTCCAGATATGGGTGAGGGTGCGGCTTGTTTTCCTTAAAAGCCGGCAGTAGTATGCCAACAGCTTCCTGGGCCATGACGGCCTGAGTTATGAGGCCATCTGATTGCAATGTTGTTATATTTTGCAGTAGGTAGGCGCTGCATAGGGCTAGTAGTAGCTTGGTGTTAGCACATAATTCGTTGTTGGTGGTATCTTGGTTATCATGACTGATAGTGTCACTTAAACTGTTAATGGGAACTTTCTTGACTTGGCTGCTGTTTGCTGTATATATCTTCTCTAGTAGATTTATTATATCATACTCCGGCTCAAAGCCTTGTGTTAGCATTGCAAAGCTGCAGAAATCTATGAATTTTTGGCATTCTTGTGAGGCCTTTTGGGCAGTGTATAACCGTCGGAAGGCTTTTTGTGTATAGATGTCAACATTATGCATCCATACGTCACCCGATAAAATTTTAGTGTCTACGTAAGGGTCGGGAGGGTGTAGAATCCAGGACAGAGCTTTCCATTCTTCTTGGCTTGCTTTGTGGTGGGTTAATATGTGGTTTAAAAAAAGTCGACGGGTTTCCTTTTGGATGTCGTTGTTTTTGGATTCGTGTTTGGGTGATTGGCTATTATTGTTGTGTACTGGTTTGTTTTGAGAGTTACTGCTATCAACTGAAATAATACCCTCCAAAAGAATATCGTATGCAATTTGTGCAAGCCCTTTGTTGTTTATACTATGGCTACTTTCTGCATTTGTGAACAGCTGATATAATGCATCGCATAGAAAGTTGGCCTCGTATTCATATGAATTAGCATTTGTTCTTATGCTATACATTTGCACAATAAGTTCAGAAGCCAGGCCATACTCACGCAACTTTAGGTAGGTTATAACAATTTCCTGGATATCTTTTGCGCTAATGTCAGCTACATCAATTTGTGAATAGTGTTCTAATGCCTTTGTATTGTCTCCCAGCTTGAAGTATCCATAACCTAAAGCAGCTAATAGTTGCATGCGATAAGGTTTTGTAATAGCTCTTTTTAACATGACCTCAAAAACAGGGTTTGCAGCCTTAATGGTCTCATAAGCATGGGGTGAAGAGATATTCTTATACTCTTTTAGATAATAAGATGCCAAGTATGCCAGCAGGTTAAAGCTTATATCTGACTTGTCATGTTTATTGGATTTATCAAAAAAATATTGGTAAAGAGTTGGGTCTGCCGTGGCAACCACACGATTATAACGGAGTGTGGATGCGTTAGTGGTTTTATACTTCGAGTCTTGCGGAACGTTTAAACCCATAACAGAGCGCCGCGCTGCGCCAAGGCATACATAATTAATCTCGTCGCTGGCTGCACTGATTGTAATCTTGTTACTGCCATCAGGGAACACATATTCATCTGCTTCACGTTTTTGAGGCGAGGAGATAAATACATATTGCACACCTTTGTCAGCAGTTAGCTCAAACTGGGTAAGGTTTTTATATAAAAGTGCCTCTGCTTTTTCTATCAATGCATTTGATTTACCTTGCGCTTTATGGTGCACCCAATAAAAATGGTAGATGCTGTTTGCCTCGCGGCGTGTTATATCGTTTTCAAGACACCACTGGGCGGTTTTTATAATCATATGCTCTTGGCCGTGTAATAAACCTTTGTATTTGGTTAAAAGCAGGTGGTACGCGTACATAAGGACTCCGGGTTTTGCTCCGGTTGTGATAAATTTCGTATTAATTAACTCATGAGGAATGTATTCAGAAGTGATAAATTGCTCTAAAAAGTATCGATTAATATTTTCAATTTGATTGAAACATGCAGATTGTACTAAAAAATCCGCCAAACCCTTGATATTTATCTGGTGGTCGGCAGCTTTACTGTATAGTTTATATGCAGTTGCACTATAATCTGCATTTCGCATCCTGTTTGTACAAACAGCCCTTAGTATAGATGGATGGCCTGTTAGTGCATAAAGCCTTTCGCCACCGGCGGGGTTTTGTATTATTGCTGTATAAAGCATACCGGCATAGGCTTGGGCTACATGAGAAATATCCGCACCGTTGCTTGCTGCAAAAATAAGCACCGGTAGCAACTCTTTACCTGTTTCTTGGGGCGCAAGTTGGCTGTAGCAGCGATATAGTGCTTCGTAAAGATACACGCTTTTCGAGCCATTATATGCCAGTGTATTTGTACCAGAGTCATAAGCACGGGTTAAAAAGGCATAGGCTTCATGGTATCGTCCCATGGCAAGGTTTAGTTGGCCTTGCATTACATCGTGATATGGGGAATAAGTAAGCGAAGCAATACATGAAGTAAAAGCTTTATGAAACTTTTTTGTGGCTCTGGTATGCTGCTGACGTGCTGCCATATATGCACGCAAAAACAAAATAACACAGTAGTAAAATGGTTCGTTGGTTTTTAGGAAACTGCGGTAATCCATTACATAATTCAGCATTTCGTTTGCGGTATATATATTTCCCGACTCGATGGCCATAAAGATAGTTAATGTAAGAAGCCTAACATGAGGTTCGTTGCGCCGGTGTGCAACCATAGCGCCGTGGTAAGCTCTTTCTAGAAATATATGCTCTGGTTGTGATGGTGTGTTTATGTGAGTGTTGGCTATTTCGTGTGGGTTTGCAATATATGTGTCAGTACTACTTGTTTTAGATGAAGAAGCCATGCGATATGCCAACCAGTTACGTATCGAATATGCTGTTGCTGTTTTAGTGTCTTCTTTTGTGGTCATTCGCTCTTGAAGCTTTGATAGTCTGTTGCCTTTCACGCAAAATCGTACCTCCTTTGTGGGCTAAGAAGAGATGTTGGTGTGAAAAAATTATGTGGATTTTCACACTTGGTATGAAAAATTAAAATGGATTTTTCACACTTACCATTCACCTATATTTAAATGTAGGCGCTCGTGATAGCTTTGCCCATAGCACTGTGCCTTTACATCTATATACGTAGATATATACGGTATTTTCTTAAAAAGCCGCCTGGTGGAGGCTAGAGCTGACGGTTTAATATCAAACGGCACCGAAAATGATGCCCCTATTACATAATTTCGCGAATAAAAATGCACATATCTGTCTCGGCAAAATACTTCTAACCGCATTTCGTAGCCGGTATTATTTATTACGTTAATGCTGCCCCTATCGTCATAGCGGAAGCCTTCCCGGTTTAGACGTATTATTAGGGGCGTGGCCTTTCTTAGTGTCAGGTCTAACGCTTGGTTGCCTACTTGAATCACTTCGTGAGCAAATTGGCCCGTAATCAGCAGCGGGTCTATGCTAAAGCCTACTGTGGCTTTGTTTTCGTGGTCGTAATCTGATGAAACTAGTCTGTCTGTGGCCAATGTGACCCAGGGCGCACTGTTTGCTGTAAAAACAGGGGTTTCTGTATAACCACTATCGGACTTTTGCACATAGAAACGCTCGTAGACTTTATCATTTGGTGGGGCTACTATATCTATGCGTTGTTTTGGAAGGGTTAGTTCCGTCTTAGATTTTAGGCCAGAAAGGACAAAAAAATTATCCATAGCCCGTTCACGATTTACGTCTTTGTGTAGGTGTTCGTATATCTCCATATGCTTGTAGCCTGTTGATAATAAAAGCATGTAAAATTCGCTGGTGGTAAATAGTCGTCTTGCGGCATTTGGATGTTGTGCGGCGTAGTCGAAAAAGTCTTGAGTGGAGGTTATAAGTTGACCTTCTTCTGTTTGGATTGTCATTGGGGTGTTTTGGGCGGTTAATGGCAGTGCAACCTCTCCGCCATTGGATGTGATATATACCATGCTTTCGATAGATGTTGCAGCCATTTTTGGGTCGAATGTATAGGATATGATTTGAGAGTTACCTGTAAAGCTTTGGGGGGTGAAAGTTATGGCGGGTGAGCGCGAAAGGATATGCCCCTCAAGCGTTCCGCCACCGGTGTTTTTTATTGTGAACTCGCCTTCATGGTCTTGGGTTGTTTTTATGGAAATGTGGTCTATGTCAAGGCTTAGGTTGGGTAGTGGGAGGCTGTAGTTGGTCACATTATGATTCCTTTCTTGCTAACAACATAATCTTATCCAGATTTGTTTTTAATGCATCGTTTACAGCCTGAGCCGAAGATTGTGCATGTAAATTGATAAACGCACCAAGGCCGTCACCAAGATTTTGTGTAAGCCCTTGCAAGGAGGCTTCGTAGGCGGCTAGTGTTTCCTCAAGGGCCCGCTGGTTACGTTCTATATAGCTGGACTGTTTAGTAAGTGCTTCTTGTTGCGTACCCAAAAGCGCAACCCCTTGTTTTACGGAGTCTACTGCGCCAACCAGCGCAACCAGCTGCTCAGACAAAGCCCCGGAATGACCTTGTAAATGTTTAGCCAAAAGCTCAGAAGAAGATTGTAGCTTCAAACTACTTTGAGAAAGTTTGTCGGATGTGCCATTTAAAGCATCCTGTAATCGCACCGCTTCGCCCAGCGCTCCTTCCCAGCTTTCTAGTGTCGTGGCCAGGTTGGCGTTCATGTTTATCAGTTTTTCGTCCATAGCAGCC
>Ga0123355_10004279_pt1 | contig 20753 bp, 10 predicted proteins | sample TergutEmb28metaG_3_FD_89872 | JGI IMG/M metagenome (GOLD analysis project Ga0123355, IMG submission 89872) | Embiratermes neotenicus P1 segment gut microbial communities from Petit-Saut dam, French Guiana - Emb289 P1 | ecosystem: Host-associated > Arthropoda: Insects > Digestive system > Gut ...
CCAACGTTAACACTCACCCCGGCAGCAGTTACGGTAAATGACGGTAACCTCGCCCCAACATCACAGGTGGGCGGTACGGCAACAGGCAATATCGACATTAGCTATACAATTCCAGCTAATCTGGTAGGTTTTGTAACTGTAGCAGTAGATCAAGTTACCGAAGTAATAACTGTAACAGGTGTACGTCCAACAACTGATGTTACGCCAATTATAGGCAATTTCCCTGTAACGGTAACACGCCAAGGTGAGACAGAAACGCTTGCTGTAACTGTAAACCTTACAACAACATGGGAAGCACCACCAACATTATTCCTTAACCCGACAACGGTTTCTATAATTAACACCAGCCTCAGCGCAACAGTGGCGGTAACCGGCACAGCTACAGGCACTATCGGTCTTGATTATATCCTTCCGGCCAATATGGTAGGTCTTGTAACTGTATCAGTAGTTGGAAACCAAATAAGTGTTGTAGGCGTACGTCCTAATGTTTATGTTCCTGGTGGAATTATAGGCAACTTTGATGTAGATGTAACACGCCAAGGTCTTACGGAAACATTTACAGTAAATGTAAACCTTACGACAGCATACACAGTAAGATTTGTGGATACATTTGCTTTTGGCACACCATTTGCAACTCAAACGGTGAATAATGTTGAACACAACACACTTGCGAGTGCTATTGCACCAAACTGGGAACGTCTAGGTTGGATAATCGAGTGGACTCCTCTGCTCACAACGCAAATTGACGCAAACGAAATGGAGTTTGAGGCAACATGGTTACCGGCAACAGAGTATGTAACGGTTATCTTCGTAGATAGCTCCGGCACATTTAACGATGTTGAAGCGGTTATACCGCATAACACGGCACCAAGCGCAGTTGCACCAGATTGGGATCGTGATGGTTATATTCTTGTTTGGTCGGTATCACTTACGGACAATATAGTTGTAGATACTACAATTACAGCCTTCTGGACAGCAATACCTGCAGACGGTGATGTTGTAGCAACGTTTATTGATTCAGGCCGCAACATGCGCGTATTCGTAGTTATCAGTGCTGGCGAAATACCGACTGCACCGAACTGGACGCGTGATGGTTATACGCTCTCCTGGACACCTGCAATACGTGCGATAGATTATCACACAAGCTTCTTCGCAGTATGGACACCGGTAGAAGCACCTGATACGGCGGATATACCCGTAACGGCCAGATTGACTGGAGCTCATATCAGGTTCGTACATGGTTATGAAGACGGTACACTTAGACCGTATCAATCCATCAGCAGGGCAGAAGTTGCAATGATGATCTTCAGGCTTCTTGATGGTGACGCCAAATATGCACCTGCAGCCGGCGTGTTCAGCGATGTTCATCCGGACGCATGGTATGCACAGGCTGTTAACCACCTCGCAAGCGTTGGAATACTCCGCGGCTTTACCGACGGAACATTCCGCCCTGAAGCGGCGATTACAAGAGCAGAGCTTGCCGCAGTGGTAGCCAGATTCTTTGACATCAACGGCGACAACACAGGTTTGGTAACGGATATTGAAGGACATTGGGCAGAAATGTACATCAATTCTGCATACAATAGCGGTTGGGCACTTGGTTTCTACGATTTCACCTTCCGTCCTGATACAGACATTACCAGAGGTGACACAATCATCATGCTTGTAAGAGCACTTGATAGAACACCAACGTCTGAAGAAATCGGCGACATTGCAGCGATTAACAGCCCATACAGTGATGTAGAAACAACGCACTGGGCGTTCAATTACTTCATGGAAGCATCTATTGAGCATAGCTATGAGCGCAATGTTGAAGCTGGAACAATCAGATGGTTCTGGAACATAGGTAGATAAGATACAATAAACGGTCATAAACCGCGAGTTGGAAATTTATACCTATTAGTAGTTCAAAAGATACGTGGGGTTTTGGCTAAACACCTTAACCCTACGGGCAAGATAAAACCCACCTCGGCGACGGGGTGGGTTTTTATTTTTGGGCGGGACAAATCACCACCCCACATTTTTGTTTACTTTCATTTCGTACTCACCGTCCGCATACGAATGTATCTTGTCTCTGTTGCAGGGAACGATATCAACTTCGCTACGCCTTGCCCGATTTCGCTGCCATACGCTACTACTGTCCAACCCTCGGCGGACAAAGTTCGATTATCGTTAGGATCAGCAATATCAGTCGCAACTTCCACAACCCAATCACCAATTTTGCGGCGCGCATCTGTACCGAAGCCAATTGCCGCTGTTTCGGTCACGATAACGTTGTTGACCTTCATAACTGCGCCTAAATCAGTTCCAAACCACACATTTTTCGTGTTTATCCAGTTCGGTTCTGCATCATCAAGTAATCCATCCGACATATTAGCGCACCAACGCGTGCTGTCATCTTCGGCATTGAAGTTACCGCTGGTTATGTTGAAATGCATAACGCCGCCAGTATGCGATTGATGACGCATTTCCGCAAGCCTCTTCTTAAACTGTTCTAATTATTTTCGTAACGCTAAATGTTCTTTAATCATAATTTCTCCTTGATCACTCAAAATCTTGACAAATATGCTAAGCTATAGTATGATTACCGTTGCATATATCATTGAGCAGGGAACTTTGTCTTAGCGCAGGAAACTTTTTTTGTTATCTGTTAGCAATCGCATTTAACGAGTGCTAATTTCTATAAACTGATAAAATTATGTTGACTTTTTCAATATTTACGCATATAATATTAATAACAGGCCCCCACACACCTCTCGTGTTTTGCGATGTGTAAAATGTGGGGACAATTATTTTAAGGATATAACACATGGTTGAAATTAAAGCATTTAAAACATATCAAGAACAGATAGATTTGTTACGTTATCGTGGTTGTGTTGTAGATGACGAATCATTCGCGATCGATTATTTGAGACGTAAAAATTATTATCGATTTTCAGGCTACTTACTATCATTCAAACAAACAGACGGAAGGTATGTATACGGAACTTCATTTGAGAAAATTGCAGCTATTTATGATTTTGATCAAAAGCTCCGCAATATAATTATTAAAGCCCTCGAAGATGTGGAAATCCATGTAAAATCAATTATCGCATATCGCCATGGGCATAGCTACGGTCCATTAGGGTATCTTGAAATTATCAACTTTAATGAAAGACATGATCATATACGTTTTATCGATAAACTCAACTCCTCGATTGAAAATAATAAGAATGCACTTTTTGTAAGACACCACCGTTTAAAATACGGCTACTTTCCTATTTGGGTTGCATCGGAACTATTTACAATGGGCATGATATCCTTATTTTATGCCGACATGAGAGTCGTTGACAAAGTTACGATTGCAAAAGAATTCAACACCTCCTATCCGTATCTTGAAACATGGTTGCATAGCTCCGCCGTTTTACGAAATATCTGTGCACACTACGATCGATTATACAATATTCAATTTCACCAAAACCCTAAGTTACCACGCTCGTATACTACTTATGCCGATATGAATAAACGCTCCTTATTTAAACAAATGTACATGCTTAAACTTCTTTACAGTGATTATCGTAAGCCTTGGAACGATTCCATACTGTTACCTTTAACTGCTCTTATTGAAACTTCCGATTTTATAGATTTAAATACAATGGGAATGCCTAGTAATTGGGAGTCAGCCTTAAGATGGGAGTAGTTATTTTAGTTAATTAATTTTGTTATTATCATCTTTTTGTTTACACCTTGTATATTAACTAGTAAAACTCTTATACTAATCGCAAAAGGAGTTGATTATATGTCGAAACCTAAAAATATCGAAAACAAAGAACTTTTTAACAATGACGAAGCTAGCAAGAGACACACGCCCGCCGACAAGCAGGCTAAAGACGGATACCAAGGTGTTGATGCCCGCGAACAGGAAATACAAAGGAACAAAACGTTGGTAAGCAAGTACGGGGCAAAGTAAATATTTAAAGCGTGTCCTTGGTTCAATTTTGGCAGGATACGCTTTTTTATTCTATCAATTTAATCACGTTCTCAAATAGTTTATTTTCGCGGAATAGTATGTCGCCGGCCGAATTTATGGCGACGGGGTTTTTCGCAAAATTAGGGCTTTTCCGTGCATCGTTATAAGATTTCGCTTCAGTGTTATACACTTCAAACTGCGAAACAGATGGAGGGAAGGAGCTTTGGCGCACTCTTTCGTTATATAACAATTGTATTAGTGACAATGTTTCAATATCGTCTGCGTACGTTTTCATCAATTCGGAAAGTTCTTTGTCCGGGTTTTCTTTCAAAATATACTTTATTTGCGCTCTTGCTTTTGCTATTTTTCGTTTCTCTTCGCTCATGGGATAACAATGCACCATGTAACCGCCGTATTCGTCATAGTTAGGGTACTCTGTTTTTAACTCGCTTTGGTAAATTTCTCCATGCCAGTACCATGTGGCCGGGTCATAACCAGCTTCGCGAGTGGCGTCATAAACCCAACCTTCATCACAATTCCAACCCAATGCAGTATACCCTGCCGGCACTTCAATCCAATCCATTCCGCTTGGCACAGGGGTGTCTGCTTTCATGAACTTACCGATGATATAGCCTTGTGATTCGCGCCCGGGTGTATCTTCATACCTGTCCATAATATATAGTCCGGCAGCGTAAGGCATATCCGTTTGATATTCGGACATGGCATCGAGAGTGGCGAAAACCCAATTCTTAGCTTTCCAAACGCTGCTAAGCATGTCAATAGTCGGGTGGTGCGGATGCCCCCAATTAAAGCGGCAATAAATTGAACAGCCAATAAAACGATATGCGGGGTGTTGTCTAATTTCAAACTTTTTTATTTTGTCGGAAGCTACGGGTGAAATGGGTTTTTCTTCAAATCTCATTTCAACGCTCGTTAAACTGTTGTCTATTATATCTGACGTGTCTAATAGTTCGTTAATATTATTGCTTGTAGTTAGAGTCGTTTCGATTTCTTTTGCTTTGTTATACAACAGTTTTACATGGTTTTCATTTTGAAAATCGGCTTGCTTGATTTGATTGATAAATTCGAGCACGATTTCTTTTAATTCGTGTAATATCGCAACTTCGTTGTCGATGTCACCAATTTTTTGCTTTAATACAGATAATACTGCTTCTGAATCGTTCGCGTTAAAAACCTGCACGATATCGCGGATGGATATGTTCATTTTTCTTAAAATCAATACTTGCCGTAAGCGAGTTAGAGCGGCTTCGTCATACAAACGATGTCCGGAGCTGTCACTGCGGATACTTGAAATTAACCCCATCTTTTCGTAATAATGCAGGGTGCGCGCTGTGATGTCGTATTGTGCGGATACATCTTTGATTTTGGTTAGGTTAGTCATTTGAGAATCTCCTTGTGAATTATTATTGCCAGTATACAACCTTACCTAAGGTTAGGTTCAAGGGGTTTTGTAAAATTTGCTTTGTAAATTATATGTAAAATATTTTGTGGATATCGCTGTCCAGAATCCAAAAACCGCCAAGGTCGTGTGCCAAGGCGGTTTTGAATTGCTTTGTTTCGCTCGTAATGATGATGTGATGAAGTTTTATAAAATAATGCAGATCAACCCGCCGCGTCCCTCGTTGGTTATGCGTTGGATGGTCTCCTGCATTTTCATCTGCGCGTCTTCGGGCATCCGGTACAACTTGGATTGCAATCCTTCACGCACCATGTCCTGCATCGTCCGGCCGAAGACGTTCATATCCCATATCTTCGATGGGTCATTTTCTATCTCCTGTGCGAAGTAGTTTATTAGATCCTGGCTTTGCTTTTCGGTTCCAACGATAGGTGAAATCTCGGTATTACCATGCTTTATGATGGTGCATGGAATTATATCCCCAAACCGCATAGATATACGGATTTTTATTTCGTTTTTAGTGCTTCCTTTGAGTACCGTTATACTCTCTAACATCTCTTGGGCTACTTGTAGCGCCCCAGTGCCATTATCATTTAATGTAGCAAAAAATTCTTTGGTTCTGTTAAATCTTGTGCTTGTGTCGTTCGTCTGCGTTTGTTCATTTTTAAGTAGAGCAATATGTTGATTAATTTTTTCTGTGTCGCCTTTAAGGCGATTGTTTTTATCAAGATATTCCTCTTTGTCAATTTCATCATCGGTATACAATTCCAATAACTTATCTTGCTTACTTTTGTTTTTCTTAACTGAGTTAATTAATTTTGCAATTTCGCATGAATAGTCTACTTTACAGTCGTTGGCTTTTGCGTATAGCACCAATAAGTTATCAACACTTTTAACGTACTTTTCGCGATTATTCAATAAGTCGATTCCAATGTGTTCTAAAATTGCATCTATATCGCGTGTATATAGATGTGGGGTATGGCAGGCGACGCGACCCTTGCTTAGGTATAATTTACAACACCAGCTTTCGATATGAACTTTTCTGTCCTTCCACACCTTACGATAATGATGTGTGCCGTGTTCTTCACAGATGATTTTGCCGCTGTATATAAACCGTGCAACTGATCCATATCCAATATTGCCAAATTTCTCTGTTCGTTTTGTTAATATGGAGTTTACTTTGTCCCAAAGTTCTTCAGGTATAATTACGGGGATATTGTCCGATTTATATAAAATTCTGTCCTCTTTGGATGTTTTTATGTTCTTTCTCTCCCGGTAATCATTGCTTTCCGTGATGTGTCCGTGGTAAAAGCCTTTGTACTTAGGATTCGTAAGTATACCTTTAAGGCTGCCAGGGTTGAGTTCTTCACCGGACTGGTTACGGTATCCTTTCTCAGTTAAAAGTCGTGCAAGCACGCGAAATCCATATTTTTCTGTTGAATATAGGCTGAAGAGTTCACGGATAAATTCTGCCTGTTTTTCATCAATAGTTAATTTGCCATTTACCTTTTTGTAACCGTACATATTATCTTGTCCAAGCACTTTGCCGGCTTTGTGGGCTTGTTTCATGCCAAATTTTACGCGTTCGGATAAACGCCGCAATTCATCCTGTGCCAATGAAGCCATGATGGTAAGCCGCAGCTCCGAATCGGTATATAGGGTACATATATTGTCAGATTGAAAAAACACGCCAACATTAACAGATAGTAGTTGGCGTGTATATTGGATGCTGTCAAGCGTGTCACGGGCAAAGCGCGAGATTTCTTTTGTAATAATTAGGTCAAATTTTCCATTTCCGCCGTCAGCAATCATACGCTTGAAGTCGTCGCGCTTTTTTACGCTCGCACCCGACAACCCCTCGTCTATATAACCACCTGCGTAAACCCAATTTTTATTAGACTTTATAAATTCGTCAAAGTATGTAATTTGGTTATCTAATGAGTTTAACTGCATATCCGTGTCAGATGAAACTCTTGCATAATATGCCACTCTAAGAGGTAGGTCATATATTGACTTTCCGTTATTTAATTCCTTACGTGTTTTTATTATATCCATTATACACACCTACCTTGAGTGTGCATTATAACACAAACTGGACAAGGTTTCAATAACTTTTTTCAGTTCACTTTTTGCATAATCATACATGGATTTAGTAATATATCCAGCTGCATAGGCTTTTTCATTTGCGTTTATTTGCCAATATGTAAAAGCAAGGCTTTCGACGTTATTGGCTTCTGTCACTACCATATAGGCATCACCCATTATTATTGTATGCGCCTATGAATTGATATATCAATCAATTTAATTGTTTCATATCGTGTCTTTTCTTATTATTGTTCCATGCTATTTATGATGAAGCCAAACTAAAATGCGTTGCAATTACATAATAATTACATAAATTATACTTGACATTTATTTTTATTTAACCTATACTTTATTATGGAAATTAGTATATTTTTTGAAACAGAGGTGGTAAAATTAAATGGATATTGCGTTTCTGGGTTTACCACGTTCCCGATAAAAAACGAGGTTGAAAATGGGATACACAACTCCGGATTTAAAAACAACTTTATTATTAGGAGAGAACTCGATGAAGCAATTTCTATCAAAAAGGGTTATCGCTTTACTTATTACTTTGTTAATGTTGTTAGGGGTTATCACTCCTGCATTTACTAATGAGCAAACGACAGAAACGTATGCAGAACAACATTCCGAAGACGAGGCTGGCGAACTGAGTTATGAAAGCCTGGAGGCTTTGGAGCGAATACGGTTAGAACGACAAAATGTTGGACTCTTTGGGTTTGACGGTATACATACTTTGGCTGACGATGATACGCCAACAAATGTTATAGTACTTTTCCACGACAGTCCGGCAGGCGTGCAAGTTGCCGAGGCAGTGTTAATGGGCGAAAATGTGTCTATAGAATCTGCTGAACACATTGTAGAAACAGGCCATGCGCTGTTTGCGCGTGAACTGTCACAATTGTTCAACAATGGCATGAACTTATCTAGGATGAGCCCGTATACTATTAACGCCGAGTTTAGGCTGTCCCTAAACGGTGTGGCAATGACATTGCCGGCAAACATGGTATTATATGTTGCGGCTTTTGAAAGTGTTAGGGTAATATATCCGGATTACTATGTGGATATGCCCGAACCTGTTGAATTATCGGATGACCGAAACCCTTTCGGTATGTCCCAAGGACGAGCCCGTATGGGAGCGGATGTTTTATACGATGACGGTATTGACGGCACTGGTATTCTAGTTGCCATTTTAGACACCGGTATCGATTGGGAGCATCCTGCTTTTACGGGTTCTTTTATTTCTATCGCTGATATGAACGTACGCCGTGCCGCAGCTGGGCAACCGCTTTTGACAAATGCCGACGGCATTAATATAAACGGTGTGTATTATTATGTTGGATACGACGCTGTCCGCCATTGGCCGGGTAATTCGTGGCGCGGTAATCCGGCGCATGGCGGCGGTAATTGGGGAAATGATCCGATGGAAACATCCCCAATGCACCACCCTGGAGTGGGCATTTCCGGCTGGTCATCGCATGGTACGCACGTTGCGGGGACCATTGTTGGGCGTGACATTATAACACACAACGAAATGCGTTCTATCCGCGGCGTTGCACCGGGTGCGCTAGCTATCCATTATCGGGTACTAATGGGTAGCACGCCTGTATCGGTAGTATCTATGGGCATAGAGCGTATAATGATAGACCGCCCCGATGTTGTGAACATGTCACTTGGCGGCGGGCGCGACAATCCGGTTGACCTCAATGCTATAGCGATAAATAATATAATGATTGCAAACCCGAATATAACGTTCGTAATCGCGGCTGGTAACGCAGGCAACACATTTGGTATTGGGCCAAACCCAACACACCCTGGTACTATCGCAAACCCGGGTAATGCATCTTTGGCAATATCTGTTTCCTCTCTGGAGGAACCTACGTTTACAGGGTTGAGTTTTGTCGGAGGCGGCGTCACAACGTCAATGCAGATGCTGGCTGACCATTCATCAACTGCATTTACTGTGCTTGCAAACAATAGGATTATTGACCTTAACCCAAGGCTTGCACATAATAATGGCGAAATAAGGGTTTTCGCAATGCCGGATATTTCACAGCATATTGGCGCAACAGGCACAGGTGGTATAGGCGTTGGCGTTGGTTTGTCGCAAGATTTTGCTGCATTGATGGCTGATCATGCAGCGGAAGATTTGGCGGGAGCCTATGTTGTTGTTAGAAGAATGACAGACGCCGCCGGTGCGGCAACTTCACCTTTTGCGACGGCGGTTATTGAAGCGCTTAATTTTGGTTTTGCAGGGGTTATCCTTGTAGACGGTACGGGTGAAGGTGCGGGATATATTAACTTTTCCGGTACTTTCGTAAACATTACACCCGGATTTTTAATTGATAATGCAGACGGTAGGGTACTTGTTGAATATCTTTTAAATAACGGCGGCAAAGGCACATTCCATCTCGCATCATCAGGCGCGATGACACCTCTTCGTGTTTCGAGAACTTCTTCTTACGGGCCGCTTTCACATACGTTTGAAATAAAGCCTGACATTGGCGCGCATGGCGTCAATGTATTCTCAACGGTACCAAGATGGACAGCGGCCCACGCAATGGGTGCCGCCGGAAATTGGCAGTCTACACCATGGGATATGGCTTATCAGCCAAGCAGCGGTACGTCCATGGCAGCACCGCATGTTGCGGGGGCTGTTGCTCTCATGCTTCAATATAGTATGAGGGAAGACGTTAACAACCGTTGGACGAGCGAAGAAATACGTGCGCGTATTATGAATACTGCACAAACTATTAGCTATGACGGCAGCCGTTACACACCTTTCGACGGTGCGCGCCAAATCAACGTTTTAGCGGCAGTTAAAGCAGATACGGTTGTATATGTAACTTTTGATAGGGTTTCTACCATACCGCATGCGTCTTTCCCATCGCAACCCAGTGTAAGTATGCGTACGGGCTCTTTCAGCTTTGGCGGCGCTACAAGAAACGAAACTGCTACTATGACAGCAAGAATTGAAGGAACGCCGGGGCAGACTTTTTACATAAGCCATTTACGCATAACGCAAAGTCCCAGGCCGCACGCCAATGCGTTTCACGGCCATAATATGATGGCGGACGGTGATGTTATTTATCCGGCATCCGTTACGATTGGGCTAAACGGTTACGTAGACTTTGAAGTAACCGTACACATGCCCGACAGAAACATTTACAGAGAAAACATGGCAGGATATATTATTGTTGAGAACGCAAGCAGCGATCCTGTGGCTCGCTTACCTTTTGCGGCAGTTGGTATGAGCCGGGCTGCTGTTGAAATTATGCTATACCGAAATGTTATTTCCAGAGACAGCTCCCCAAACAGGCATATGCCGGAAAGCCGTACATTCGGTATGTTCTTTACTGCATTCGGCGGCTTTAGATACACGCCGCAGTTTTGGACTGTAAATGAATTTGGCGAAGCGGACCAATTGATACATACAATGCCGCGCGTGCATGTGTACAGGGCTAATTTGACGCGTGTAGGCATGGAAAACTGGGCCATAGGCGGCCAATTCCGCGGCCAAATTGGTGTTGCGGTGGGAGATGGGCATCTGCCGCCGGGATCTTATATCTTACGCCTTGTAATTGAAGAGGAAATCAGTGGTTTTGAAATTTTTGATCCGCACTCAATTTACTATGTAGACTTCCCAGTGTTTGTAGATGACACACCGCCGGAAATTTCTGATATTGCCGCGCATCCGCATCCTGATAACAATACGGATGTTATAATAACCGGTCATGTGTACGATGAGCTTATGAATGAGCTTATCGCTGCGGGCAACACATTTGATATTTGGCGCGGTGAGTATAGTGAAATGAGCCTTGAAAACAATCTCGCTGTATGGGTGCTTGTTGGCTATAACAGCGCAACAAATCGTCCCGTACGTGCAACGGTGAATGCGGACGGAACATTTAGCGCAGTGATTCCGAATGCCAGGGCGCTGCTTCCGGCAATGATAACAGTTTGGGCGCTGGACAACTATTCCGTGGTACCGCAGGTAGACAGAATATTAGGCCCGCATCAAGGCGGCGTTATTACGCCGCCGGTAGTGGATAGGGTAGGCAATACTACAGAGTGGTTTACGCCAACATCCTATGTATTGGCGGATCCGTCTTTAGTTGCCGGTAATCATTTACAAACAGGCAGGCTTATGTCGCACTACTGGATGACCCAGGGCCAACAACAGCGCGCAAATAACTATGTTTGGATAGGCACAAATATCACGTATATCCAGCATCAATTAGGTGTGGAGTTGGAGCTTGCGCCAATGCCCGTAATAAATATTTCGGGCATTCCGACACAGATCCGCCAAGACCTTTTACCGCAAAACCTTAGCCACTTCGCAAATATCATGCCGGAAGCAACTGGCAGAAGCAATATTATATGGACAATCGTAAGCGGTAACGCAACCATAACGCCGGATGGCGTAATAAATGCAAGTGAATTAGGTCAGGTTGTCGTACAGGCAACTATTCCAGATGGGCAATATGTCGGCCTTGCATTTGTGCAAAGCTTTACGATCAATATTGTGGATAGGAACGCACCGCTTCTGGACGTATCATTGTATCGTTCCGTATTCTCAACAGGTACAAGTGCCGCGCAAGGCCCGGGGCGGGATATTGGTATATTCTACCAAGCGAACCGTGGTTTTGTGGTACGCCCGCATATCATACGCGTGGTAGATGGATTGACGGCAGACAATTGGCGCGACCCGCAATTTGCGTATGCCTATGTTGGGTTTGGCAATTTACGCGCAGGAAATGCAAGCACAACGGCGGGTAACCGCCCATTTAACGCGCCGCTTCGCGGTATGGCCGTTGGCTTGTTTAACAACTCCTTCTTTAACCCGGACGGTACAGGCTTTACGGGTGTTGATGGCCAGCCCCACGGTTATTTGCCGGATGGTGAATACCTACTTATCTTAGAAATGTTTGAAGAGAACAACGCAAACGCAAACCTTGCCGCGGCGTGGGCGGGTGATGTGGGCCTTCAATTCTTTGTTGACAACACACCACCGACGATTGAATGGCTTAGGGTTGACGGACAGTACGTAAATACTTTAGGGGGGATGGATATATCGGTTCACCCCGGTGATGCAGGGGTTGATGGCAGGCAGATTCTTGTCGAAGGCAGAATTACCGATGAATTTACTTCATGGGCGGCCGCAAACAATATTAACAATTATGCTTGGAGAGAAACCAGCCCCAACAGGCAAATGAGTTTTAGTAACAACATTGCCGTATGGGTTTTGGCAGGGGCTAATACCGCCGCCAACAGACCTGTGCGTGTTGATGTTGACGAAAACGGTTACTTCTCTTATTTACTGCCTGTTATGGGTGCAACGGCTAACTTGCCCACAGACCTAAATATCTGGGTTTATGACGGTTGGACCATCCAGCCTATTCGTGACGGATGGTTTGGTAACAGCATTAACGCCGCAGGCGTTGTGGGTACAGGCGGCGGCGGCGACTGGTCGCACGGCAACCAAAACTGGTTCAGCCCAACGACTAACTTGCAAGCCGGAGCGGATATTAACGGTAACGCATTCCGCCACGCAAGAATGTGGGGTTATGCAGCAAACGCAAATCTTAACAACGCAATTTGGGTAGGAACAAATATGACCAGCTTTAACGCGCGTCTCGTCCCTCCGCCAACATTGTCTGTAGAAATTGACTCCGTACGCGTAACGCCAGACGGAATTGCTATAGTTGAAATTAACCTTAGCAATAACCCGGGCTTACATTCTATGCAATTTACCGTAAATTACGATAACATACTACAGCTCATCGATTTCTTTGTGGATGAAGACGGCGACGGCATAAATGAACCGGAAATAGGCGTCCTTTCCCTACAAGGAGATGTAGTGTTTGGCGACGGCAGCCTTACCTTTACTCTCGTATATAACCCTGATGATGGCAGCGGATTTGCCGAGGACACACATGAAAACGGCAGGTTAGTAACCCTTATCTTCCGTGCGGCGGACAGCGTAGAGTATCTAAGTATAGCAGATATTACCATCGACGTTCATAACATATTCAGTGTGGCGCAAGGTAATTTGCCGGCTTACAATGTTGTAGATAATTCTATAGAGGTTGCCCCAGCCGGTGCAAATATTATTAACCTGAGGGTACATGGAACCCCTGCTGTTGGCGGGCCAAACCATACGTGGTTTGTAGATTTGTATTATGGTTATATACTTGCGGAAATCACTGCGGCGGATATTGATTTAGAAGTTGTGGAAGGCCTTATTTATACCATAAATGTATATGACCTTGCAGGCGGTATTTGGCATATTATGGTTGGTGAAGTATTAAATGTACTTACAATTACGGTTGCGCTTCCGTCTGTAGATGCGGAGATTGTGGCTATAACCGTTCATGGTGAAGATGCGGCGCGTGAGCCTGGCCTGTATAACTGGAACGTGCTTACAGCTCTGCATATCAACCATGAGCGTACAAGGCCGCAGAATATCATTATCACATTAAGCTACTATAACGCAAGTTATGTAATTGAAGTATTGAACAATACAAATACTTTATGGCAAATAACGGTTACGGCACAGGACGGTATTACTACAACCGTTCATACGGTAACCTTATTGCCGATGGACCGCCCGACGGTTATAACCGAAGCGTTCCTTACACGTCCAGTCGTGCGGCCGCATAACTCCGGCATAGGATGGGCAACTCAAGCGCACCCCCCCGAAGGAAGTGCCGTTGGTTTATTCTTTACGACCGAAGCCTTCTTTTCGTATAACGTCTTCCTGTACAGGGACGGCGTACGGGTCGGTGCGATGGTTGGCGGCAACGGCCCCGCCCAGCGCCATAATGCAGGACTACATGGGACTATATTGGGGCAGCGCCATCAGCATATTATGTTCCAACAATGGGGCTTCGCCGGATGGAATACATTTGTACCCGGTGATTATGAAATCCGCATGCAGATTTTCAACCCTTCAGGTGGCGGTGCTCACTCATGGGTAAACTTACCATTAAACATTGACCATGATGCGCCTGTTATCAGCGACGTCGCAATTGGCGGAAATGACAGGGCAGCCGTTGCCGCAGCCGATGGATTTATTGTCTCGTTTGAAAGTAATGAAATAGAGACCATAACTATTACCGGTAACGTTTTTGACGAATTTATGTTTGACGCGGTATCCAGGGGGTTAACCTTTGGTATGTGGAATAATCCGGCGGATGCGCTTGTTACAATCGAAGAAAACCTTGCGGTATGGGTACTTGCAGGGGAAAATGTGGAAGGTAACAGGCCGGTGCGTGCAACTGTATCCGCAAACGGAGACTTTACCGTGGATATTGAAATTAACCCGGCAGACCTGCCCTTAATACTTAACATCTGGGCGGTAGACAACTGGGCGCCGCATCCGATTGCCGACAGGGTAATGGGCGGTACGAGCCTTAGCCTTGCAAGCACAGGCTTCTTAGGTATTCAAGATAGAACAAACAACACAAACGATTTCTTTACGCCAGGCGGATATCTTCGTGTTGCCGAAGAATACCGTTCACGCCTTAACTTTGGCTTGCGCCAAGACGGCGCAGCCAACCAAGCATCCAGCACTGAAACGCGGGACCATGTTTGGAGCGGCATCCACACAACGCATGTGCAGTTTACGTTATACGGAGAGCAGTTATTTGATATTATCGCCGTTACAGACATCACAGGCGTAATTGACACAATGCGTGAACGTACAGATGTAAACGTTATAAATACCGCGCAGGTACACCCCGCAAACGCAACTAACAGGAACATTGCATGGACGCTTGTGGATGATAACAACGGAAATGCAACTTTTGAAAACGGGGTATTACGCTCTCAAATTACAGGTTCGGCGACAATACGCGCAACAATAGCAGACGCAACAATTTATAACGGTGAAATTGTGGATTACGTGCAGGATTTTGTAATTGAGTTTACGTTAACTCCACCGCCTGTGCATAGCATTTCCCTTGCGCGTTCCGTTCTTTCGGTTGCCAACGCCCAGGGCGGCTTCCCGCAGCACCGTTTAACGCAAACATTGCGTATCTATTACACTCCAGATCGTGCGTTTATCATCGTTCCGCATATTTACCGTGCCGTAGACGGTTTGACGGAAGCAAACTGGCGTGAGGATTGGCGCGGCAACCAAAATGCCTTTGTCGCCACTAGCCAGTTTAATGCAGGCGGCCATCCAAATTCCGCAAACAATACGTTTGGGCAGAATACGCTTGGCCAGCTCTGGTTCTTAAATGAGTCGTTAGACATAAACGGTAATGTTATACCTGTTGCGGAAATTCTTGAAACGTTTACTACGGGCGATTATTTCTTAGTATTAGAGATATTTGAGTTTGGAGACGGAACGTTCAGCGAATCAAACCTCGAAGCAAACTGGTTTACAGACACGCTTATTCCGTTCTCTATTGATAACGAACCGCCTGTTATTGACTGGTTACGAATTAATGGCGAAAACATTGATGTTAGCGGCGGTTTTGATATTGCCGTAACTCCGTATAACGGTGATTCTATAGTTATAACAGGTCAAGTAAGTGATGTTTGGACACAGCAAGCCGCAGTACGCGGCCTTACAAACGGTAGCGCGTGGCTTGTGCCAAACTCATCAGTAATGGGTAACCCGCTGGCTGCAAACCCGCACCAGTGGGGCGGCGGTGCAGTATCAATGCGCAATAATATTGCCGTTTGGGTATCTGTAGGTCCTAATAATAACGACAACAATAGGCCGCAGCGTGCGTATGTTAATGAAGACGGCACGTTCTCTGTCGAATTGCGCGGCATTAACGCAACCCAGCTTGCACAGTTCCCCGCAAACCTTAACATTTTCGTGTTTGACGGCTGGGGCTTTACACCTGTACGATACGGCAGGGTAGGCAATGCTTTAATTAACAATAACTCGGCTGTCGGCACAGGCGTTGGGTCTGATTTAAGAGCCAGCCAGCAATTCTTTAGAACGGATACCGGCGGCGCAAACACGCACTTTGCATACACGGTACGTGCACACGGTTCTGTTATAGAAGAGTACTATAACCGTGCAAGGATTTGGGGGCAAACAGCTACCGTCGGTGATATCCACCAAGCCGCATTTGTCGGTAATAACCTAACGCGTTTCAGCGCACGTATGGTCGTGCCGCCAACAATTGAAGTCAACGCCAGCGGGGTATATAGAGCCGAAGCAGGCGACGCGCTTAATATTAATGTCGTAATAAACAATAATACAACCGGATTCAATGAGGCTGTGTTCGAATTACGTTACGACACAAGGCTGGTTCTTGACGTTGGAAGCATTGCGTCCGGTATTTTGGGCGATGTGGCGTTTACCCGTCCGGAGGCCGGTGTAATACGTTTCGAAGCGGACAATGACGGGGTTGACTTTATGGGTAACGGTACAATCGTCAGCTTAACGTTTAACATCCCCGAAGTGCTGTCTGAATACGGAAATGCGGATTTCATCATTCACGGTGCCCGTCTGTTTAATGTTCGCCAAGACGGATACCTTTCGGGTATAAATGTTAGCAACTGTACTGTTCTCATTACGCCCAAAGAAGGCATTGTACCTGTAGATAATATTACGGGCCTGCCTGAAACACAAATTATCCAAGAAATGCCGATAAACCTCAATAACTTAGCAACGATTAACCCTGTTAACGCAACAAATACGGAAATCATGTGGAGCATAACTGGTTTTGTGCCGGAATTTACGGAAGATGGTACCTTACCAACAATTGAAGACGGTATATTGTCCGCGATATCAACGGGTGTAGTGACGGTTCGCGCTACGATTATAAATGGCGCGTATAATGCCGATTGGGACATTATCGATTTCGTGCAAGACTTTGAGATCGAAATCATCCGCCGCTCGTTGCCGTTGCATAGCGTTGAGTTACTGCAGTCCGTGTTTTCTATGAGCGATACGATCCTTAACAATGGCAACAGAGCAACGAGCCAAACGCCAAATGTTCTGATTACCTATATTCCAACTCGTGGTTTGCGTATGCGCGCATCTATCGTTCGTGCGGAAGACGGAATGGACGAAAGAAACTGGTATACGTTTGAAAATGCGTTTATTGCTTCCATGAATCGTGCTGTTGGCCTTAACCCGGATGCAACACCGGGCGTTAACCAAACGATGAACGTCCTTTCTCGCGGTATGGTACTTAACTTTTCATCCGGTTATCTAAGGGATGCAGACGACCAGCCATTTAACCCGTTTAATAATCCATTATTCCCGGACGGTGAGTATTTCATTGTGCTTGAGGTATTTGAATGGGGTAACGGATCAGCCAATATAAACGACGCAGAACAGGCTTTCACCGGCACAATCTTGCTTCCAATCTCGATTAATTCTGCACCGCCGGTTATAGAATGGTTACGCGTTAACGGTGCGGAAGTTGATGTTGCGGGTAGTGGTTTCGATATCGTTGCACGCCCCGCAACAGGCGCGGAAAACCTTATCATAATCGAAGGAAAAATCTTTGATGCTTGGACGGAAGCGGCGCAAACCAGGGGGCTAACAAATGCACGAAGCGTATGGCGTGAAGCAAATACGTCCGTAATCGGTAACCCGGATGCCGCAAATCCGCATCAATGGGGCGGTTATGAAATTAACTACCGTAACAGTGTAGCGGTTTGGATATCCGTAGGGCCGGTTGGTGGAAACAACAGGCCGCAGCGTGCTATGCTCCAGCCGGATGGCACATTTTCTATGGAAATTAGAGGGGAACACGCAACATTCCTCCAACAATTCCCTGCAAACATAGAGATTGTTGTGCTTAATGGCTGGACATTGTATCCGCACCGTTATTTCTGGGTGGGAAACAACTTTAATGCTACAAATAATAGTTTCCCGGGAGGCGCTATGAACCCCGTCGGCGGATGGGACAGACAAAGCCAAGCCTTCTTTGAACTTGGCGGCGGAAACATCAACCGCCACACCGTGCAGGCACAAGGTGGGCTTCATCAGTATATTAATCAATCCAGAATGTGGAATATTCCAGGCACGGCGGTACGAGGGAACGAATGGTTCTTCCACGGTAATAATGTCACTATATTTAACGCGCGCCTTGTTACGCCGCCGACAATAACGGTGGCAGTACCGCAAGATAACACGGTCGCCATAAGTGAAACCATTGATATCAATATCAATATCGGAGGTAACTGGGGGGTAAGCAGAATAACGGCTTATATGCACTTTGACCCGTCTAGGCTTGTGTTTGACTCAACGGGGCCGTCCGGCCTACTTGCGTTTTACTCTAATCCGGAAGTTGTTGCCCCGGGCGTTTTACGCTTGGAGCTATACAACCCAGGTATCGCAGATATGACAACGGCAAGCGGCACGTTGGCAACGCTTACGTTTAGTGTTAACCCAACTGCTGTAACAGGAACAACAAACCTTACACTGGATGTTGGCTTAATCTTTAGCGCGGCACAAGGCGGCAACCTCTCTGCGTTTAATGTTGCGAACGGAACAGTAAATGTTGTGGGGATAAATAGCGCGGAGCTTGAGCTTGCTAAGCTAACAGACTTATTAACGGCTGAAATCACTATACCGCTTGATGATGACAGGGCGGAGGCGGCAGCGGTTTTAGCAATAGAAGCGGCGGCAAATGCTTTGATATCAGACGGATATACGGCGATCTTTACGCTTGTGTCGTACTATAATGGTATATTAGTCGGCAGGTTTACTGTTACGCATAACAATGAACCAAATAATACAGCCACACACGCTAGCGATATTTCCATGACGATTACATCTAGCTTTGGGGTTGTGCCGCCAACTGGAATCCAAGATATTATGGGGTATTTCATATTGTTTATCGGATTTATTGCGATATCCTCAACTTTATGGGTTCGTGTTATACGTCGCAGGTAGTACTTTAACAAACATGTGGGGTTCGTAATAATTACGGACCCCACAAATTTGTTTAATTGTAGGGTGCGTTGTTCAAGATAACTTATTATCCATTGGCGTACTTCAGTTGGTTTGTTTTTATATTACGGTACGGTTATTAAAGATGAGGATTTTAAAAAACTTGATGAGGTTGCATTGAAGAATAGTATCAATAGATACCGAATGAAAATAAATGCCATAAATCAAAGTGTTGTTGCCGAAGAAATGAAATAATATTCACACGGAGGAAGTTGAGAAATGCGGTCAGCCAGTAGTTATTACATTAGGTTATGAGGAATTAATGCCTTCTATGGAAGAGGATGAAAAAATATCAAAATCTGTAGAACGAGAAAAGAAGGCACAAAATCAAGGTATTATGTGCGAGGAATAAAATATTTTGAACTAAAATCATGGGAGGCAGTGTATGAATAGAAAACTTACAAGAAGAGAATTTGATGAAATTGTTGTTCTGGCTCAAAAATGTATAGACGCATACAGCAGTAGAGAAGTAACTAATGATTTGAGGCGTTTGAAGTTTTTAAGCAATATTCTTGATATAGACCCATATATAAGCGGCATTCTTTCAGACCTTCATAGTTATTCGTTCGAGGCCTCAAAACAAAAGCCTCACAGCGAAAAGAGCCATTGGGTAAAGCAAGCTAGATGGACTCTTAATAAATTGGAAATACATGGTGTAAACCGAGAAGAAAAATAAATGGAAAAGCTAAACAGCATGAGTATGGATATAGGGTAACCGAACGTAACAAACTACAATATTTATCACCTTAATATTTCAAAGAAGGCAAGCTGGACATTGATATGCTCATAAACCTTTGCGGTGAATACATTAATAAGGATTTTGAGAAATACAAGTCTGAATTGAAAGGTAAAGCCGAATGTTTCCGGATTGCTGGCAAGCGTTCTACAGGCACGTTACGTTGGAAAAAGCGAAAACTCATAACAACAGTAAAAACGAACGATATAAAAACAGGCATTAACGATTATTAGTTTAATACATTAATTCCATTCCTTGGCAAGCAGGAAATCCCTAATATTCTTATGTTTTATCCCATCGCGGCTCATATCAAATTCATCGAGGGATACCACATATTTAGGGAAATTGTCTTTAATGGATGCATACGGGCTAAATTCACGCTCGATGGTATTTTCCGACGCAAGAAGATAAGATACTTGGACATAGAGTTTCTCGTTCCGTTTTTCGCAAACAAAGTCTATCTCATTTTCGTTTGACTTGCCAACTGTTATCCTATACTGCCTGCGGAGCAGTTCCATATAGACCACATTTTCAAGAATGAGATTGATGTCCTTCATGTTTCCGCCATAAACCGCTTCGCGGATCCCGTGGTCGACGGCGTAGTATTTTTCGTTCACAGTCAGAAGTTTTTTGC
>Ga0123355_10004280_pt1 | contig 20753 bp, 19 predicted proteins | sample TergutEmb28metaG_3_FD_89872 | JGI IMG/M metagenome (GOLD analysis project Ga0123355, IMG submission 89872) | Embiratermes neotenicus P1 segment gut microbial communities from Petit-Saut dam, French Guiana - Emb289 P1 | ecosystem: Host-associated > Arthropoda: Insects > Digestive system > Gut ...
AGTGTCCTGGTTGCAGCCCGGACACTACTCCAGCCTAACCGCACCTAACCTCCAACATACAGCAAACCAAGAACGAAACGGCCAATGTGGTAATCAACATCATAGTCGCGAGCTCCTGATGATGGGCATAGTAGTGCCCGAAACATGTTGAGCCTATACGAAGTACAATAAAATAATATGTGGCATCTAGTTGGTTTTTTTATTCTTCAGTTATCACAATGATGCACGGTCCAATAAACATCAAAAACACAAAACTTAAGTCTAGCCGATTACCCGGTCTAGATTCGAATCTGTACGTCGCGAATATGTCTAGAGCTCCGCCGCTGCACCAGCCGCTCGGTAGTTCTGCTGCATAAATGCCAAAAATTACACTACGTCGCCGGTTAAAAGCATGCAGCCTGCACAAAATCAATTCAGACACACGATGGGGCTCATCAAGACACATCACGTTCGGGAAGTCTCAGGTTTGTATCTCGGCCCGCAAATAATTTATTATGGCTCGCATTCTCGCGTCTTTCGCCACACCCCCCAAACAGCTGCCTATATCGTACTTTAAACTAGGCCAAAACCACTTCCAAGCTTTCCAACGCAGTCACTAATCATCCTACCATTCATCGCTACGTCATCTGACAGCGTCATGCAAGTCTGCGCTCTTGTACATGTATGTTACGAGGCGTACGTCGGACTGCTTGGCCCTCGAGGATGGGGCCGACAGGTTATCCCGAAACGTCCGTACAAACTACAAACTTACTCCGCATAACATCTCAGAGAGGGACGGGCTTGCAACTACACCGCGACTTACGCCGGAAATCTTGCAGCGCCGTTAAACGTTCGAACAGGTAATGAATTACATAGATACATCGTTCGGACAGCGGGCCGGCCGGGTTAACTATGTCGGTGTACTGACTAGGTGGTGGACTGGATGACCGATTATTTGCGTTTCGATTCCGGGCATGGGCAAAGCGTCCGGTCAGGCAACGGGCGCTACCCAGCATCGCAGCCCACAAGTATCGGGGACTCTTTTGTCGATGAAGTGGCCGGAGCGCGAAGCTGGCCAGCCACCTATATACAGCGCAAAGGTTAAGACTGCGTGGCACTGTGCCTTCATTCCACAATACGGCCATGGAGTGGTGCTTAATTGAGAACAGAGAAAATGTTTGCCTTTACGAAATACGTTAACCATGCACATATATCAAAGGGAGCTTTAAGTGAAGACGAGCGTTTAAAAATTAATACTGTCGTTCCCGCACGGTAAGACTGTTACAGTGTGACAGAGATACCGCTGTCGTCACCTGTGGACACAGTGGCGGCAAAGTGTATGTCTTTAGGGGCGTAGCTACAGGCCGCCCCGAAAGGCAAAATGGGCGGGGAAAGAAATATTTCATATGAAAACTAACCTAATGCCCTCATCATATTTTAAATTATTCCACAAAATAAGCGAAAATTCAATAAATGATTATGATTTTCTTAAGTTCTAATTTCTATCTTGGGCGTCCATTTTAGGCGCGTTCGAAGAATTGCGAAAAGCGAATATAAAGCTCCGTCTTGTCCGTCTGGTGGGCTGGGATAGCTCAGTCGGTATAGCGAATTGCTATGGGCTGGACGGTCCGGGGATCGAATCCCCGTGGGGGGCGAGATTTTCCGCACCCGTACAGACCGTCCCTGGGGCCCACTCAGCCTCCTATACAATAGGTACCGGGCAATTTCCCAGGAGTAAAGCGGCCGGGATGTGGCGTTGGCCACCAACCCCACCTAGCGCCGAGGTTAAAGAAAGAGTAGAGCTATATACTATATATTCCCCCTCTGGGTTTTCGTGGTCTGTTCTAGGGTGAACTTTACCTTGTACCAGGCCTGTCTGTCTGTCTGTCCCCCCATCCGTCCGTCCGCATGGAACAACCCGGCTCTCACAGGAAGGATTTCCATGAAATTTGATAGTTGAGTATCTTTCGAAAAGATGTCGAGAAACTACAGTTTTCATTAAACGCTGACAAGAATAACAGGTATTTTAGGGACAAATACACAAGTTGGATCTATCTCCCTCAATTCTTCTTAGAATGAGAAACGTTTCAGACAAAATCAAAACACACACTTCACGTTCCATAACATTTTTTTTCGATAATCGTACCGCGTATGAGATAATGTGGGGAAAAATATCGTAGAGCTGGGCTGGCCAAACATGACAATATAGCACATGCGCATTGCATGCTGGATACCAAAGGCTACACACACACACACACACACACACACACACGGAACTTAGTACTTTTGCTTTGCAACAGTGGTTGCACGAGCGCACCTCAGTATTACGTAACAATGGCCTGTCTGTCTTGTCTGCATTCGCTCCGGCGTAAAAAAAAGTCACACTATGTGCTAATTCCAACTCTCCCTGAGTCAACAAAGACACAACACAGTGACGTCACATCTTCCGATTCACAGTTTTCCGTTTATGACAACGGGATTACGTACAGCAGTCAAGGCAACTGTGCACAGCTGATGATACCAAACGTATCACCGGAGGGCCACTTTGTGTCAGACTGCGTATGAGCAGCGTGTTACATATTGTTGTCATGAAATTCTGTGAACAGAAATTCCCTGTTACTCGGAAATTTGAATTACCGCTATCCCAATTCACCGCCACAAACTGCTGTCAACAAACAGTGGCGCCATATCGGGGTTTCACTATACTGTGTCAGGGAATATCAATTAAATGCCGCCTTTAGAGACAAGTGACTCTTGAACCATCTGTACAAAACGGACGGAGCGGGTGAGTGATGAATGATAAACTGGAAAGGATTTCGAAGGAAATGGTCGTGGCCTAATAAAGGCATTATCACGGGACTTCAGAAAATAAGATAGCCCATGACCCGGCGGAGATTCGAACCCACCGAACAGATTGGTGTAGTGCTCAAGACTTGTATTCGGGACGTACCGGGTTCGAATCTCCGCCGGGCTATCTTGTTTTCTGAAGTCCCGTGATAATGCCTTAATTAGGCCACGACCATTTCCTTCGAAATCCTTTCCAGTTTATCATTCATCAGTCACCCGCTCCGTCCGTGTTGTACAGGTGGCTCAAGAGTCACTTGTCTCTAAAGGCAGCATTTAATTGATCTTCTTCATAGAACTTGAAGTCTGTTCATTGCACAAGGGCACTGAGAATTTCTAGGAAGTACATTCAGCGCCAAAACATTAATAATCCTAGCTAATAACTCTTAATTATCCAAATTGATACACGTGGCTTATGCAACTGGAGCAACAGGCTCAGACATCGGAAATGAAATGTTCGAGTTCTCAACGCGTGCGGACGCTGCAAGTGAATAAATGGCCATGTGTGTTGTGTATATGTTTTGTTTAAGGATTATTGTCGTACATATATTACTTTGAAATATCCACATATGGTTGACTCATTTATGACGTAAAAGCTTACACTTCGTAAAAGAAATGGAGGTCATCCACTATGTGACGCCGTGTACTTTGGTGGATAGGACGTATTGCTTGGGAGGAACACGCTGTCACATCTGTGGCGCAACAACCATAATCGGGCCCAGGCCGCTACCTACATAACAAACAACAAACACAAAAGACAAACATCTAATGGGATTGGAACCCGCGATCCCAGCAATCGTGCAGCCATAGACCCACGCCTTAGAAAGCACAAGTATTTATTTCGGCCTTATTTAACGACGGTCAGTTGCGCTATTTATGTGGCGTAGAAGAATCACGTATCTACCCTGAAGATAGCAGGCTCCACCAAAACGTTCGCACCTATCTACGTTTCGGCGAAATATCCTGTCCCCATCTTCAGGGTATATTACAGCACTCTTTGTAGCCATTGCTCCAAGTACCTCACATCTCACACGACAGACCGGTTTTAACCCACCATACCGTAGCAAACGTAACCCACCAATTTCATTTCCTACACTTAAGACTGGGCATGAAACATAGCTTGTGTGTTCTGATATGGCTGTAAGACATGTCACGTATTTGCACATACGTGGTGTTTAATTACAGAACCACCGTTTCCTTTTGCGAAACTCTACGCCCATCGGTTGCGCTGCATACAAACAGATAATAATTTTCTTTATCGTTGGCAATCGTCCATGGACCACAATTTTAGAAACAGTACTGTAAATGGAACGTGCAACAGGAGTGTATTCTCTCGTTGGAGATCATCGCGGTGGTGTGATGATTACCGCCTTCTGGAATATGGCACCATGTAGTCTGGTAGTTAGGCACCAGACCAGAAGGTGCCACATCCCAGAAGAAAGTCGAGTATTATGAAACGCGCAAGCAGTAAAGAGTAACACAGTTCTCCTGTTTTTGGTGAACACTGTGTGAGTTTCATGATTCATTCTGTGTATGAAGAAACCAAAACAAGAAACATTTACATCCAAGAGCCGAAAAGTATGGTGGTGAGCAACTCCCTGCTTGGTATTTGCAATACAACTTTTGCTGTTCTGGAACTCTGAGTCATGGGTGTCACACACGATGTGGCAAACCATATTCAAAAATATTAAGATCAACACAAGTGGTTAATAAATATGTTTAAAATACAGTCTTGCACAGAACCATTACGATTCTCTTAGGTTAATAGTTTTGGCCTACCAGCCAGGCCATCATCTGTCCCACAAAATGTCCAGAACTTTACGATAAAGCCATGTCTATGTGGGATACAGATCTTATTCCAATTTAAAAAAAGTCATAAAACATATATTCAAATATGATGTAAAATTGGATGAAAAAATAATAGTAAATTACAGATTAGAATATTTTTAAAAGTAAGGTAGGCAGTTTAGATTTTCTCTTTTAATATATAATGCACACTGCAGGCACCATTTTCACAGCATCAGAATCGATAATGCATGTAATCCAATCCAGTCCAATGTTCCATGTAATATGTAAGGTTATTTCATAACGTTTTGGGCATTATATAGGTCTGATGATGGCCTGGCTGATAAGTCAAAACCAGTAATGTAAGAGAAGTGTAACTGTGTCGTGCATGACCGCATTTTAAATATGTTTATTGATTAAAGCATAAGGGGGATATATTATGTAAAGACAAGTGGTTAAGTCACAGTAATTAATCTCTCTTGCAAATTTTATACCATGCCTGATCTGCAGGCATTTAAACCAGCAGTAGGAGAGGGTGATATGAATCTTGAGTGTCAAGCAGAGGTTACAGTGACAGCAAGGTGCCTGAAATTACTGACCACATTATTGTGGCAACAAAAATACTTGCTGGTTACCAGTTTCAACCCCATTTCACACCATCCTTGCAAGTGGCTTGACCCTGCTCCAAGAAGACCTTAATTATTTATTTACTTATTATTTAGATAAATAACTTAGGGTCAAGGTTTTAATGTTAAGATATAATTAACTTATTTCTTGAAGTCAATTTGCAGATAACGATTAAAAAACACTGGCCTTGGTTACTATACATAGAAAAAATTTTTAGTACCCTATAATTAGTGTGTTATCAACAATACTATCCCTTTGTGTTTAGTTATTATCAACCTTATACGAACAATTAAATAAAACACAATTTGAAATGGCATAACAGAATTAATGATCAACTGCTTGGTAGAGTTGGTTGTGCAATTCTGTTTTTCATTCACTAAGATACCACTTTGCATTATTCTTCCATTAACATCCCAGCCTTCCAAATGACTTCCCAGTAAACAATTTTATCAGTTCTTGTTTCCTGCAAGTGCTGCATGATCTGCATGATGTATCCTTCTCAGTTTCGAGGCCAAATTTACTTGCCCTCCAGCGTACAAATATTCTTTCCTGAATGCCATCATTTTCGTATTTCCATACATGGAGGTACGTCCTGACACTTATGACCAGCCAGTGTTCCTGATAACAATAACCAATGAAGAGGACAAATTATAAAGCTCCACATTATGTAACTTTCTCCACTGTCCTGTTTTCGCCTCTCTCTTAGGTCCAGATATTCTTCACAGATCTTGCTTATCAAACCACTTATATAACAATCGATTAAAATACAGGATTTCAGTAGCTGATCAATGAAGAGTCTAAAGTCATCTATGTGACTGATTAGCAGGTTAAATGGCAACAACTTATAAGGCTGAGTGCAGTGAATGTAATTGAAGTTAATGTGCTAAACTTGGTAGACGTGAATGTGACAACAAGAAATGTTGGTGAGTGGACTAGTTTTGCTGTTTGTGGTCACCCACATCGTTAATGACTGTGAAGGTCGATACAATGCAAAAATTGAGTCTAGACTGTCCACTGTGGATGAGCTGCGATTGGAATTATTAGACTTAGTTCACGACTTGTGGAAAGATGTAACAGACCCTCGATGGGTAGCATTAGCAAATGACACACTTGGCGGAGCAGACGTAGAGCTGCTTCGTGCTTTCCAGACACTGGGAGACACTTTGGAAAGCAGACAGCCAGCAGGTGTGGCAAAAGCAGGGGCTGAACTGGCGTCTCTCTGGCAGTGGGCAAGGGCAGAGGCTGAACTTAAAGGAATTGATGCCCTACACAGTTCATTCAGAAGGTTCCAGCAGCAACAGACTCGGGGAGACAGACTTCCAGCTCCTCAGAGAGCATGGACAGATCTCACAGAAACTATACTGCAGGACCCAACATCTTCTATACCACAAGCTTTGTCAAGATTGAATGAGATCATTGAAAACAAAAAGGGGGGAGAAGGAGACCTATTTCAACAAGCTCTGAAGGTAAAAGAATGACATACTTTGCTAATGTACAACATTCAAAGATGCAAAAATGCTTGTATTGCAGTTTATGAATTTCATTTTCACAAAAACAATCAGCATTTTACACGCGACTTCATTTTACATCATCAGTACTTCAAGTCAGTTCATTCAGATACAACCAAAATGCACCACACCTTTAAACTTTGTCATAGCTTATAACCATTAAACTTCCAAATTCCATGTTTTAATAATTTCAGCAAAGCAACAATGCCAGATTATGGAAGTCTCTAAATAAGACTACAATTTTTTAAGTAGTTGATTTTAATTGCAATCATAAGACTTTTGCATGATAAGAGATTGAGATTATCAGGGTTGTCACATCAAAGAAGATGCATGGGCATGAGGATCATATGAGGGAAACAAGGAGGCTATTCAAAACTTTGGTGCTCTTAACAATTTGAATACGACCACTTGGCATACCAGGAAGATAAAGTGACAATAATTTGCAAATGGCTGTTAAGGTTATAAATGCGTTGAATTGGTGTAGGACACATGTCTATTGCTGACGTTTAGTGTTTACAACACTGAACCTTTCGGTTCCTTTGCTACCAAGTGACATTATTTGTTAAATACAAGGAGAAACGAAGAGTATTTGATGACATTTCATATATGAAATGTTACATCTCATGTTGCAGTTGCGTTACTGTTTTCACCAGTTGAAATACTGCGAATTTCCATGCTTAAAATGAGCTTCCTTAATGGCTTGTATGGACTGAAATTGTTTCATGGTTGTCATATCAGGTACAATGCATCAGTAGGCAAATATAATGTGCAATTTACTGTTCAAAATATTTGTAGGAAAAAACATGTATCACATTTGGACAAATACAGTCCTACCCCTTTACAAAATAATGCCAAGTGTATGTGCCATTTCATGTAACATTATAAAGCTCTGCATTTCTCCTACACAGTGCATTTGTGTGTTACATATGATTTGCATAACCATCACCATTTACCTATATAGGACAAACCAGATGGTATTTTTAATGTGAACATGGTTTTGTAACAGCCAGGAACTGAGTAAGCAAATATTTTTTATATAAATTTTAAGTTTCAAATTGTTAAGCTCATTCATGTTTTAGTCATGGCCTATCAAACCCACATTTATGAAAGTTATAAAAGCTACACTATTTCTGCCTTGACTTGGGAAATCCAGCTGTTAATAAATGCATGCATTACTTTTGCAGGAATCAAGGTCCAACATGTGCAATCTACAGCAGTCACCACAGCAACTCCTTTACAATCTATATAACTCAGTGGCTATCACAGAACTGAAAGGATATGCCATGACACAGTTCTCATGGATGCTACTACGTCTCTATAACAAAGGTACGCATGTACACAACTTCCCACTTACACTATACTGAGGCCACGGCAGGAAGCCCAATGGATCAATCCCCATCACCCTCCAGTTGTTATGAATTTCCCCTGTGCCATTCCCTTCACAAAATTTTGGTGTAATAAATTTATAAATGGCGACAGACACTTTGGTCTGGTTAACTCAGGCCACAGGGAATTGGGGACAAACATAAAAGTAAGTACAGTGGAAAGAATCAAGAGCTGCTGTCCTCGCTATTCATCAGATTCTTTTTTCAATAAAACCATCTACATGAACTGTGTTGCTTAGGTGGTTCATGGGTTAGAAAGAAAGAAGGAAAGACAGATTAAAGCCTCTCTTGGACTCCTCCTCCTCATCATCATCATCACAATGTTTCAGCATAATATGAAATGGCATACATTTTTCCATGGAGAATCTTGTGAGAAATTCTAAGTGGGAGGTAGTTCACACAGTTTTATTCTAGTTGTGGGAGTGGGTTCAAACCAAATCCCTTGGTTATATGACCTCACATGTGTCCATAGTGTACCAGATCCTGGTGACAAATGAGTATGGAGCATTGGTGGAAAGACAAGTTGGGGAAAAGAACTGTCCCAGTGCCACTTTGTACACTACAAATTCCATACATCCTATTCTGGCTTTCAAGTCAGATCCCCATGGTGAGAAGAATTTCCATGTACTATGAAATGAGCAACAGAACACTCAAAATTTCAGGTTCGCTCAGAAGAAAGATGGGGAAAAAAAATTAACACAATCTCACAATTAACATTGTGTCAACTGCCAGAGTCAAAATGCAGAATCAAGGTTAGATACTAGGGAAAGGTATCATGACAGTGGATGTCTGATGTATATGGGGCTTAGCTGGCTCATAACAGAATCCAATATTAGGCTTTTGTGATGACCTGGGATTCCATCATAGGCAATTTCTTATCAGCTTCATACTCATCAGCTATGTAAGTTACAGTGCTGAATTAGGGTCAAGATAACCCATACTTAAAAATTTGTGTAATGCAGCCACAAGACTACTGATTCTTATTTTAAAAAAGTAGTAAATTAATCCTTTAAAGGACAGTGGTTACTATATGTACATTTGCTTTCATATTAACCTTTATCATCCTATGTGACCATGTGCTGGTCTGAAAAGAGTACTGGCAAATGGCTTAGCATTTCATATGTTGGTTTCAGTGTGGAAAGTGGTATGTCCACACTAAGTGAGAAATTCTCCTGCCAGCATGAGATACACTTGGCCTTTTAAGCCATAAGGGTTAAGAACTCTGTCATATAGCCATAGAATGTAATAATGTGTTGTTTATGATGTTCACAAAACTGGTTAATTGTAAGGGAGACTTTTCTGTGAGATAGGAAAGAATTTTTAAATGTTAGTTAGATGAAGTCCATGCCTCAGAGAGAAGAACAAGTGCCAGCTTATTAAGGGACCACATTAACTTAACAGGTCACAGGTCTTTGACTTCAAGTGTCAGACAGAGTGGGAAAAAATGCTATTTGTAATCACACTTATGCACGACAGTACACAAAACAGCAAAAATGTAAAAGCTATTAAAATGTGAAGTTTATTAAATTTCACAACTGCAAAATAATGATCCGAATGTCAATGGACAAAAAATTACTCCTTATCTGTCATGCTACATATATATTTCTAATAATGTGAGATGATACACTGAACTTGGTATTTCAGTACATCACTGAACAGAGAGTGCTGCTCTTTTGTGATGTGAATTGGTTTCCACTTGATTCCTTTAATGAAGAGCATTTCATGATGAACGTATCTCATTCTAACCAATAAATTTACCGTTTCTAAAACACTGCAATTTAATTATGCTGTTCCAAGTGAAGATGCTTTATACTGTCACAGAAAATGGGAAGACAATCATAAATGATTAGCAAGCAAGGATTTTGAAGGATGTGGTCATAGCCTTTTCATGGTAATAACGCTAGATAATTTATCAACACTGTTTCAAATCCAAATCTGCCAATCACTGAATAGTGAGTAGGTAACAACTTAGAAACAGGTGGGCTATATCATAGCCTTCACTGGAGTAAGGCAGGAAGACCATCCAAATGTTGGTTAGGACGGTGAGTAAGCCAGCCATGATACAATCCACAGTACAAAATCAAAGAACCCTTTTTTCTACAGCTATATCAGATTAAGAAATATCTGAATAGCTACAGTAACAAATTATTTACAGGCAATTTCACCCTGGAGGCTGAGCTGATGCGAGAACGCTACCAAGAAAGAACAGTACAGAAGGCTGCAGCTGTCAAGGAGGCAATGAGAACTGCAGAAAGGGACATGTGGAGGTGTGATCCACGAGAACACAGAGAGGCGGAAACATATGTGGAGCTGACACAACTTCTACAGGGACAAATTCAGAATGAGGTGGACATGAACAGTGAGTCCACCTGCAGGGAGAACTGTGCTTACTATAGTTATGCCAAGAGCCATGGTTGCTATCACAGTCAGGTCTGTGCCAAACTTCCACGCTGCAATGGCAAGCTTATCGACTGCCGGTACATAGACTCTGACATGTGGGTGTGCCAAGCGGTGAGTTACCTAGAGTCTGACTTAAGTGTAATAGTGGTTTTGCTGATAGAAGTTGAAATATTATATAAGAACAAATTTACTGTCAACCAGATACACTGAACTACCAGTTTCTCCACAGAATTCAGTGAAATTCTTGAATGATCTAAATGAAGAAAGAACTATACATGGGATCTTAATACCAACCTCAGATGTGAGGTACCCACAGCAGTGACATGAACAAGTATGATCTTCTGTGATGTGACTCAATGTGGTCTGGTAGATAGGTACAGATGTTTCAAGAGATGAGCAAAAAGTTCCTCCGAAACACTGGCCCCATCTACCAAGCTAACATAGTCACATGCTGTAAGTCCATAATCTTCATAGCAATCATTTTCTAAATATAATTGGGAATTTATTTCAACCTTACACAACACAGCATGCCCTGTGCATTATTCTAGTTCTTAAGATTACTATTTCAGTGAATAAGTGGTATATTACTAGAAGAAAGTGAGCGTAAGTGTCCATGTGGAGATACAGTTGTCATCCTTAAAAAATGACAGGATATAATAGTTAACTCTAGTGGTGTTAAAACAATGAGTTTAAGAAATTAAAGTTCTTTCATGTAACTGCAAATGAATTGGGCTTGAGGATTTGAATCATACCTGAAATCTGTACTGCTATACATGAACACCACCGTAAGCAGCCATGTACAGTTGGCAAAAGTATGGAGTCAGTTTTGTATCTTTGGGTATGCTGTGTTAGGTGGATGGCAGATGACAGGAAACAACAATTATATATATATATATATATATATATATAGAATACAAACACTTGGTGCTTATTTTAATTCAGAGAAAAAAATCATTATGTGTAGATAAACATGTTGACAAGTGTGAGTCCCACTTGCATCCTCATGGCACCAAATGTGTTGAACATCACACTAGAATATTCTTGGACCACATAAAATAATTCTGTGTACTGAGTTCCCTGATAATGGTTCAGATACGCAAAACATGTTGGGAGACTATATGTACACAGTTGGGTAGTCTCAACCTCAGTATACATAGTTGGTCCAACATGTGTGGGGAGGGGGTCTGTCCATGGGAGTAGAGGGACTGAAACACAAAGTTTAACATAATATCATTGATACTGAAGCCAAAGAAAGAAGTCCCACTAATCATCCCATCATTAACCCCCATTTCCCTCAAGCTGTTATGCTTCCATCTCCAGTACACATCCTTGTACTTTCCACAGTTTCTATTATTTTGTTCACATGAACCCTGGTAGTATTAACCTTGTGCAGTCTTTGCTAGCAACAAGTACTTTAGGCTGGTTGATACATGGTTGAGGAGGCTGGGGGAGAATACAACTGGAGGCAGAAAGGGGGAAGCCTCAACTTATCCTCACCATTCTGTTCTCCAGGTTCAGTATGGTGACAAGGTGCTTAGGGACTGTCTAACTTCGTGTTCACATTAACTTACTGTTCACCTTGTGCCTAAGCTTAGTCTGAATTAAGACAGTTCTGTCAAACAGGACAGTAGGAGTGACCGCCGCTACAAATGGGTTGAGTATGAAAATGGACGTATCCTTGGAAAGAAAGATTCATGTGACAGAGGAACTAGTAAAGTGGACAGCTGGTGGCGATGGTTATTCTGGCACTGCTCATACTGCTTCTGCCTATGTGATGAACAAGGACCCAAGTCTGACCGATACTTCAATCTAAGAGAGGTCAAGGCAGACACTGATAACAACATGTGAGTATTTCCTATTTGCATACGTAACATAATCGATAGCAGTTAGCTGATTTTGTTTCTGGCAGAGTACCTGGCCATAAACCATAACATTTTATTTTTTGTGGTCTTCCTCAGTACTGCGGCCAAATTTGCATATAAGCTAGACAAGCTACAAGTTGGGGCCTCACAAAAAAATTAAATGCATTTGTAAATAATGAAAATCACAATACAAAATAAAGATAACTGTTATTAGTATTATAATTATTGACTACTGTTGGTTGTTTTAGAGTTTTTTATTGTAAATACTACTACTATACATGATACAGTAGAGATGGGGAGGGGTCTTTTAAATATCATAGCTTGGGGACCAGAAGAGGCTTATATCCAGCCCTTCTCAGTACCTCCATGCAGTGATAGGATGATGCATTAAAATGGGTCTTATTTTAAAGGAAGGAAATAACTTTCAAGTAGTGGGCTTAAACATGACAGGATATAGAAATAATTACCATTACATTCCAATGAGTCTTGGATTTTCTGTGGGGGTACAGCGCCACTCATTCTTAACCTCAGCACTAGATGAAGTTGAGTGGTCAGTCTTCACACCACAACTTTATCCCTGGGGAAATAGTAGTACCCACTAAACAGGGGTTGAGTGGACCTCTGAACTTGTCTGAACATGGTGGTGAACAGGAATGTCTCAAATCCCAATAGGAAATGAATCCCCTTTCTCTTGTCATCCAAATTAAAGAGTAGGAACTATACTGACAGATCTATGCAGCTCTCTGGCTGGATATGTATGCACGATATGTAAAAAAATACATATTTTTTTTTGTTCTGCTATGTGTACAGTGTACTAGATGCAATTGTATCAATCATGCCTCTGTTATCTGATTTGAGAAAACCAACCCAAGATACTATAAATCTGATCTGTGACAGAACCGTATTGTAATTATGTTCAGATTCGGTATGTGTGATGTGTACACTCCGGCAACAACAGTACAATGACGGACAGTTGGTACTTCACTGCTATTAAGTGGAAAATGATCTTCAATTTCCTCGTTAGTGTTCAAGTACTGACCATTATTACTACATCGCCACTGTGTAAAGGAAGTGTGTGATGCGGTAAATTTAAACTCTTCAGCCAGTAGGCTATGAATCCGATTTCCCTTTCAGTATCCATTTAGAAACCCGGTGGTATAGTAAATGTAAAACGAATTGCTTCCATTCATTATGGTGAACCACACCGACATCTTGATGTTGTAAGGCTGATAATGTAGCTTCTGTTATTCACAAACACATGATTCAGACTGAAAAGTGCATTCCATTTACTGGGTAATGAAGGAAATCGCATAAGTAAATCTGGTGTTGATAAATTCTACTGTCTCCTGGGATGACACAGTGTAGTTTGCTAGATGGGTACTAGTGTTTTGTTAAGAACACACTACCTTCATGTTCCTTTTCTAACTTGAAGATGCAGGGTTCTCCCAGAATGTGGGTATCTAGCTGTTTGTCCAGTCTCTCCAGATATGGTCAGTACTGACCTATGTGACCTCTGCCCAACAATACAAGGGCCCAGAATCCAGTTCTGCAAGTGTACCAATATGGCAGCCTTGCATCCCCAATGGATTTTTATGGTTTTAATCATTCTTTCTTAAAGACTTTGAACTGTGCCCATTATTACAGTCTTTTTCAACCACTGTTTTTTTCAGAAAACTATTTATTAATTAATTTATTTATTTTACACCAGCTGAACAGTAAATCCTGATTTGTTGGACTGCAATGTACAGCCACTCTGCAAGCCAATTCCTGGTATTTTTTTTTTTTTAATCTTTGGTCTCAGTTGTGATATCTATGCTGAAAATTTGAGCAGTGGAGTAAAAGGTAAAGGTAAAGCTGTCCCATTACAGGCCTGGACAGGCCCAGAGGGTTCTTAGGAAGTTAAGGTTCCCAGATTTCATGACAATGGCACAGTATGGTGGTAGGTTGTCAGCCTTATGCACCGGCCGCCTTTACCCCCAGGAAATACTCCTGGTCCTCATTTCTGTTAGAGGCTGAGTCGACCCCAGGGCCACAGTGCGATCGGAAGTATTTTATGTCAATGAAAAATCCACTGACACCACCTGGGATCGAACCAGCGACCTTTCAATTTGTAGCACAGCACTGAGCAGTGGAGTATTTAATATAAAATAGCAGGGCAACTGCACAACACTAGAGCTGCCAGAGGTTCAAATATCATCCACCAGCATGTCCAGACCATACATGCTTCATATTAACCTTGTCTAATATATTTATTAAGGTTTGTTTAACGATGCTTTCAGTACCTCAGATTTGTGGTCAGTGACTGGATGAAGCGCATAATGAAAAGGAAGGATATGGAAGGAACTGGTCATGGCCTAATTTGACCCACTGTTCCTGCATTTAATTAAAGTATGGAGGAAAAATTAGAAATGTGAGGACAAGTGTGTTTCAGGCAGAATTTTAAACAGGCACCTCCTAAATACATGTCACAAGTGTGAACACCTAGCCAACCTGCTTGGTCACTTTCATCAAACAGAAAACCATTTCTTCTGTATCATCAATCATGTTGGGTAACTTTTATGTGTTCTTGGTATCTAGAGGAGCAATATAGACAGTAATCAGAGAGGAGTTTCATTTGTCATGAACATTCAAACTGAGGTTGACTACTGTAGATGATGGCACTGTGTAATGCTGTACGTGGGTTTCCAAACCAATATGTGATCTTCAGTCCTCAAAAAAACCTTGAAGTTTGTATGTCAAGAATGTTGCTTCACTTGCATACAGGTATCATTTCCCAGTGTTTGGAAGTTGGCATAAATAATGAACCCAGTAATTTGAGTTTAATTACATGTAATGTCTCTTGTTTCAATAAAACTTTTTCTTCATTTCACAGTCAGGTGTGAACTTCTTTTGACTTCATTCCACCCTTTACAATGTCTATCAACAAAAAATCAGTCATAAAATTAGTACTTACAGTCAATTTTGGGATGCCTGAATTCAGGAGGAGGCCCCCTAGGGTTTAGGACCGAGGCACAGCAAGACCCACCCTCACCTTAGTAACTACATGCCTAGGGGATACACAGTCAATGCCTTGATGAAGATCCAATTCATTTTGCTGTTTAGTACAAATTCCATGTGTAAACATTCTGAATTATATTTCAACACAGGGTAGTCACAGGACTGCGGTTTGTGAAGGAGAATCGAGTGATCCATCTACAAATCCAACAGGCTGGACTTCTGCCGCGTGGGGAAATAAACATGACATCAGTACAGTGGCGTCCTGTAGACAACTACAGGATATCTGATTCTGATGTGTATAATGGAAAAGACTACCACACTCTCAGCTGGGAGCAGAGAGCAATTGACCTTGATGATCTTCTAGCTCCTGAAGGTTCTGTTTTGACAGGTGGGCAGTAAACTTGAGTTTCAGAATTGAGACAACTGAGCACAAATATTTTTCGTCCCAGATGATTTTTTAGTTTTTGAAGAGTCCATGTAAACAGTAACCTTGATGAAGACTTAGGGTCTTAGGACAATAAGTGTGAAGACTGCGTGCTTTTGTAGACAGGCACCAGTGTTTTGGAGGAACCTCTTGTTCTGTCCTTTGAAGAAGGAAACAACAAGCTTCTCTGAAAGTTGGTATGAATCTACCAACATATCAACTTGAACTATGCTGAACATTCTGAAGAATGATAACTGATGGGGAAATAACAGAGAGGTCAAGATGGTAGTAAGCAAGGACAGAAGTGTGCTGACATGGATGATTTCATGTATCATGAAAACTCGGCCAATCTACCACCTTATGTTGCAGTAACATACTTGTATCTCCTTTCAGGAGTTCGTTTCCGCCGAGTGGGAACGCATTTGAACTTGGAAGTCATGGTGACCCCACTCAATTTCACAGCAGGTACATTGGATAATCCTCATCAGAAGAGTGTGTGGATTGGAAATGACAATACAGATGCCTCTCTTGAAGCACCCAGGTATAGACTTCTTTTGTAGCATAAAAGTTCCTCAACTCTGCCATAAATTGTACACATCCTTCAGCATATGTTTCTCTTAGTCAGTACTATTAGCCATAAGTCAAAAACTAACCTCATTAATCCTTTATTAAATAAGTTATTATGAAGCTTTTAATTTTAATATTATACCCATTTTGGCTTACGTCTCCCAAGTGGTCTTGTATTTTCAAGATTTTTGACTAAAATTCTGTAAACATTCCTCATCTCACCTATGCATGTTACATGCCCCATCTATCTCATAGTTCTTGAGTTCATCATCCTTATAATAACTGGTGGACAGTAAAAATTCAAAGATTTATGATTATACATATTTCTTCAAGACAGAATTGCAAGGTTTGCTACTCCACCTTCTATTCATACTTTTGACCACTTGCTAACAGAAATACGAACAGAACAACAGAACAGCATATCTTGGACCTTTCATATGCAAGGACTGTGGACCAAATTATTGAAAAGAAGTGACAGGTCATCTTCCCGTATAAGGTCTGTTGAATGACGAGGGATGTTGCTGATGAAAGTAACAACAGCCTCATAAAATTTTATGGACCACGCAAATGCATGTTTACCTCATCCAAATATGCTGATATGAACTATATTAGATGTATGGCAATATAACTACAACATTATACATGAATGTGTCTTTTGCAGGGAGAGACTGTATATCTCCAGTCCTGATGTGCCAATATCTACACACGAGGGTTCCATAGTTGATTCACGATCTGACCAATTCCTGCTGTTCACACACTCTGATATAAATGCAGACGCAGCACAGACTACAATACCATTCCTAGATGCTCAACCTGTGGCACCTGATCCACCTACTCTACTTGCTGGGGCTGGAATTTACCACAAGGGACGCCCAGGCTTCGGAGGTTTTATAGGACCTAAAGTTTTGACATACGACATCAGCACTCATATACAAGCTATATTTCCAGTCACTGAAGATGAAGTGAACTGATTCAGATTGAAGTTTTTTCTCCTCAGCCAGTAGTATGAATTTTTTTGTTTCAGTATTTGTAATGTTTACATGAAAAAATACTGATATTGAACAAACATTTGATGAATACTGTAGCTACAGATTTCAACACTGTGTACTGCTCATTGAAATACAGGTCGAAAGTAAACTGAAATTAAAACTGTATCACACAGGGGCTTCTTGTTTCTGTTGAAAATGTTAATGTATTGAAATTGTGGTATCAGTAATAAAACGGTACTGATCCCAAAACTAATACTACTGATCACTTATTTGTTTGTATGATCAACAAGGATGTTCTGTGTTACCGACTTTACTGCAAATGAACGTAAGAGAATTTTATGTGTGCAAAGTAATCAAGTTTCTTCGCTCTGTACATCTTCACAGCACTCATGTATCTAAGAACCTGATTCTTATGGGTTCACAACTTTCGTTTTTGAAGACTTCAAGAAAACTCTTACACAAATATTGCAAGTAAAACTTCTGACTTTCATACTGTATGACTTCATAAAATACAAAGATATCACATAATGCTTTCAAATGCCAATTATGAACAGTGTTTTTAAAATTATGACTGAAAGACTGCAAACAAAGATTCTGAAGACCTTCCTCCCTGCCCATATATCACAAGCCTTCTGCCACCAACTACACACACACTATCATATTATGACGGCATGCACTGTGTTACACTCTGTGATACTTGGATCCACATCTTATTTGGCCCCACAGCACAAGTTCAATTTCTTGGAAGCAAGTAACACACAGTCACATTTCACACTTTTTACTCCTACTCAGTCCACACAGAACACACGACACCTCAGCTGACTGTTCTTTTCAGCAATTAAACACTGTTCCTCAATAAAAGGCAATGTGTTTTGGTTGCTGGTCTTCATTGTCTTAGAGATGCAGCCCATTTTTCTTGCTTCTTTTTCAAAATCTCTCTCCAAAATGGGTTCTTGTTCCTTGATGAGAACTCTTAGCTCCACAAGATGAAAAACAGGAACCAGATATTCAAAATGGAAAGGTCCAGTGTATTAAAGAATAGCTACTTTGTTCATATGAATGTATGTTATTTCACTAAATCGGTATTTGCAACTTGGTAACCCATGTGCATGCTGTGGATTTCAACAGCAGTCAGCTTGGTGGCTTTGCCATGTTAATTGTTGATGTTTCCTTCTACTGTGATTGATGCATGTTTGTCTGTCTTTTTCATCTTTTCATACCAGCAGAGCCTAATTGCTCCTAACTGTGGCTTCCCATTTCATATTTAATGTGTTGTGTCCAAGGTCACGTGACATAACTTTATGGTGTGGAAGGACAGTACCACAATCTATCTTCTATTAGTCAGGTACTCAAATAAAGCGAGAGAAGGAAAGAAATTTTCCACATACAACTTACATACAACCCCTTCCCCTCTCCTGGTAAGATGTCTAACATTCACGTGTGTAAGGTATCATTTTGTTAGTTGCATTCTTGAACTGTTGTACCAATGTAAAATTTCATTTTATATGTATAGCCTGTCATGTCAGGAATCTTTTAAGTTCTCTGGCCAAAATATTTATTCTTCTTATGTACACACCACCTGAAAATTACCCAATCTCTGAATTCCAGTTAACTTCATCCAGCAAAAAAATGTTAAGAGGGGTTGTGTGTAAAATCATTCAGTCTGTCAGAAAGTGTTCTCAGCATCCACAGTCTGTCTGTTTTATCACTGATGCAGGTTTCTTGGTATTGTCAGATAAATATAACAAGTTCAATATGTAAAAGTAACCATCATGTTTCATGGTGTCAGCGTAAAACTATGTGTGTGGAATTGTTCAAGTGCGCACCAGTACTACAAACTGTCTCTTCCATCATGTCCATTATTTACAGTAACAGCCAAGAACAGGCACATGTTACAGACTGTCACATCAGGAAGGTACAATATCTTCTGTGAAGCACACTGGCACAAAGACAGATGTGCTATCCTTATGTCACAGATTGGGCCCTCATTTTTGCTGACACCACTCAAAGCTGCAGTAGATGAGTGGACACCCTGTGCCTTCCTTATGGAGGTCTATAGTTCAAGTTCCCACCAGCACAATAATCTCAGGTTGTTTTTTCTAATTCTTCAGACATTCAACTGCAATGTCTATCAGGTGCTGTATCCATGAGAATCAACTGTCTAGAGAAACCCATCTTACTGTTTGTGTACTGCCAAGCCCCTTTTTTGTGGCTATGATAAGCAGACACATTCTACATATTACCTATACACTGGGTGTACACTAAAGCCCAAAGAATGAAAGATGATATGCAAATATCAGAATGCTTTTGTGTGTGTGGGCACATGTTTTGATGGGAACACTTTTGTGTGTATGTGTGAACTTGCATATGAGTGCAGTAAGAGAGAATAAGATTCTAGGCCACTCTGAACCTCACACCAATGAACAAAAATATCTTGGTAAGCTTACTAGTGTAGAGTGTGTGTGTGTGTGTGTGTGTGTGTGTGTGTGTGTGTGTGTGTGTGTGTGGATAACTCAAGTCACACTGGTAACAAAATAGGGCTCCCACATAACTAGACATGTTGATAAGCATCATCTCCAAACATTCATGAGTCAGCCTATTGCCTCCAGCCCCAGTCCGGAGTGACCAAATGTTCACAGCATGTGACAAAAACTTGTGTCTTTAGTACAGTATGTACATCCTACTGCAGAACCCATTTAATGGTGAATTTAAAGCATGCATGTACAGAAAACTTTAATGTGAATGTCACCGTATGTAGAGGTGCAGTCACCTCCACAGCATTTTGGTTATACAGTGATCTGTCCAATTTTTGGGACATGAGTTGGAACTCAGTATGAATTACATGTATCTTGCAGGGGAATTCCACATTACAACAGAAAACTTCAATTGTAGCAGAAATATTTGCAGCTAGATGACTCACAAAATATCATATGGTCAGTATGTCTACTAATATTTGGCAACACTTTACAAACTGACTGTATATTGAGATAATTCATGCTCAGTTGCCCACTTCACAGTATTCCTTCCTTTGTCAGTATCATAATACAGGTATATAAAACTCTGAATGTATAACTCGCAATTAAGAAACAGTGTTCCTCATGTAATTAGAAAGAATTCTGAACAAAGATTCCAACCACATTCAAGATCTCTACCACAACAGGGCTTTAACCTTTATATGACCCCCATTCACAACACACCCTAGAAATTCCATTTTATATACAGTAGAACCTCGATCTATCGTTTCCGTATCGATCGTTTTCCCACATCTACCATTCGCCATTTTTGGTCCTGAATAAAGTTCCATATAAATAACGTTATTTATTCCCGCATCCATCGTTCCCCGAACTATCGTTTTCCCGCATTCATCGTATGTAAATCTACGTCCC
>Ga0123355_10004281_pt1 | contig 20749 bp, 16 predicted proteins | sample TergutEmb28metaG_3_FD_89872 | JGI IMG/M metagenome (GOLD analysis project Ga0123355, IMG submission 89872) | Embiratermes neotenicus P1 segment gut microbial communities from Petit-Saut dam, French Guiana - Emb289 P1 | ecosystem: Host-associated > Arthropoda: Insects > Digestive system > Gut ...
AATTGTTTACCTTCACATTTTTTTAGCTCCTGCAAGATGATGCTTTTGGGCAGGGCTTTTCGATATGAACGGTCTGATGACATAGCGTCGTAAGTGTCGGCAACGGCGATTATTCGGGCTTGCAGTGATATATTTTCACCGGAAATACCGTTTTGATAACCTTTACCGTCCCAACGTTCGTGATGTTCGATTGCACCGGCAGTCAAATCAGGGATAGTGGTTATTCCTTTCAATATCTCAAAGCCAATGCTTGTGTGTGTTTTCATGGATTCATATTCTTCGTCTGTCAGCTTGCCGGGCTTGTTAATAATTTCGTTTGGTATGCCTATTTTACCCACATCATGCAATAAGCTGATATAGTAAAGATTTTCGATGAACTCCTTATCCATTCCCATGCGGCGTGCTATTTCCACTGAATATGTTGCTACTCGAACCGAATGCCCGCTTGTGTATTCGTCTTTTGCGTCTATGGTGTTGGCAATGGCTGTCAGAGATTGTATAATCATTTCACGGTATTCTTGTTGGCGGATGCGCAAAGCATTAGTTCTGTATCGTGTTACTGCAAAAGCGATTCCGAAAACAGTAAGAATGCCCGACACAAGTATAAGTACCCATACCATCGTATGCTCAAAAAACGCCAATTCTTTGATGAATTCGATTTCAATTATATTGCCTGCATTCCCATGAGCATCTTCTGTCCATACACGCAGGGTATATTCTCCGCCTCGTAGGTTTGTGTATGAAACAGTCATGTTGTCACCCCGCATAAGCCTACCGGGTTCGATGTCTTGCCCATGTAATATAAATCTAAGAACTGTATCATCAGCAAGCCCAAAGGATAGTAATGACAGTTCTATCGTTAGGCGATACGCATCTCTTGGAATTATCATTCTTTGATCAAAATTCGCATGACTGATTCCGTCTATCTGAATGTCGGATATTCCTGCAAATGGAATGAAATTCGTTAGTTCAATTTCGGGGTTGTAAATTTTTACGCCTCTGTCTGTATTGAAAAATAACCGCCCATCAAGGGTTATCAAATTCCATGCGTTAGCGTTAACAAGAGGAGTTCTCCCCACGCTTCTGTAAATTGCTGTGTACTCAAAGGGGCTATAGAGGTCAAACAGTGCTTGGGCGTTGGTGCGAATAATCGCGCCTGAATGCATAAGAATTAGGTCATCACCGCACCGCATAATGTCAAGAAATGCAAACGGCGGCACTTTATCAATTACATGGATATTTCCGCTTGAATCAATAAACGATAACCCGGGGGAAGCAGCTACCCATACACCGCTATGTTTTTCGTCATACAGGAGTCGCAACACAACGCCACCGGTAAGCCCATCTGCCTCAGTAAAACGCATATAGCCGTGTGTGCTTATAGCATAAATCCCATTGCCATCCGTGCCAATAAACAGTGTTCCGTTTGAAGTGTAAGCCGCAGATAAAACCATTATATCCGGCGTTGGTACAAATTTACCGAAAACATCGCTTGCGCTAACCACCACATCTCCTGTGATAAAATTCACGCCTACCGCTGTGCCAACGACCACAACACCGTTTGAAATTTCATGCACAAACCGTGTGCGGTCAGTTAGCAAACCGTCAGCAGATGTCCAATTTACATAAGTGCGGGTAGTGGGGCTGTATCGCACAACACCCCATTCATCCTGTGTTGCCAGCCAAACATATCCGCTTGAACAAGCCAAAAGTCCACGTATTCGAGTTTCAAACAATCCGGAAAACTCTGTATGTACAGGATTCCAATGAGCATCAAAAACCATCAAGCCTGTGTCTGTGCCGATAAAAGTCAAATCCTGCCATATCACCACAGCATTGGAAGGCCCGCTGTCTATACCAATAAGCATGTCCACGCCGGTAAATGCACTTGGCGAAAGTTTTGCAATGCCGCCTCTTGTTGCCGTGAACCAAAAACCGCCTCGATAATCTTCCCACATATCGGTATAAAACCCCGCATCATTGAGATTGCCTACGTCATGAAAGTTTTGAGCCGCATCCAAAAACCCGATTCCATTCGCCGCCAGCAACCAAATAAACCCGTTTGAACCTACGAATAGTGAATCTATGCTACCTAGCGGTGTTTCGATTGTATATGATTGAAATGAATTGCCGTCAGAGCGTAAAACAAGTACATCACCGACATTAGTACCTACTATAGTGTGGCCATCGGGAGTTAAGGCAACCGACCTTGCTCTATCTTGCATTTCATGCCGCCGGTTTTGCCCCTCTGCTGTATGAATGTACAATTCACCACTGTTTAATACAGTAAAAATATTGCTATCATAGTCAACAATCAATGAAACGATAAAAGGTCTCAGAGCCGTGTTTAAGGTAATGGGTGAAATATTGCGGTCAGCATCTATATAAAACAAGCCTTCGGAAGTACCGCCCCATATTCTGCCATCGTCATCACTTGCAATGGTGCGTACAGTGTTTGATGGTAATCCCATCCCTCTGTCATAAACGGTAAAAACTCCATTTTCAAACGCCACAATTCCCCTGTCGTTTGTACCAATCCACAGCACTCCGTTTTCATCCTCATACAATGCGCGGATACTTGATGAGCCAAAACCACCGGGGGTTAAGGCGTTCCAAATGGTAAACCCTGCTCCGTCATAGCGAAACAATCCATTGTAACCCCCAAACCACATAAAACCGTCACGGGTCTGAATCACAGCGTTTGATTCATCGCCGGGGAAGTTATTGTATGTTGTGCTGTATATGGTAAGTGCGTAATTTGCTAAAAACCGCTCGGAGCTGACTTCGGTATTCTCTGCCGCTAAACCCGGAACATACACTAATACCGTAACAATCAGCGCAACTACGAACGATTTAACAATACGACTTCCTGCCCTTGTTGTCATCTTGCCCACCTCCTACAATTGTTTAAGAAGCTGTACCTTTGGGTAAATGTCGTCGTCGCTTCCTTGAACCGGCGAAAAATCGCCTGCGCAACTCCGGTAAAAAAAGATTTTAAACAGGTTCTAAGTAATTCCCCCATAAAAAAAGTCTATGCCAAGCCCCCGAAATATGTAAAACCCCTTCGGCGCAAGGTCATAGACTAAGATATGTCAAATGCTTTAGCAACGGGGTTGCAACTGCCCATTGTGTTATGGATGTTCGTTGAATACAGCTTCTCAGGTACCGGTCGAACGTTGTAGCTTTTAAATGCTACAAGCAGATATTATCATTAAGTTGAAAATTTTGCAAGAAAAAATCGCCGCATTAGTATAGGTGGCGATTTTTTTCTATAGAAGTTATAGCTAACAAAAAATCAGGTTAAACAGTGGGTGTATTATAAGCAAGCTTAATATGGATATCATATCCGGATTCAGTTTGAACCATATCAAATTGAGTATCCATGCCACTCTTTTTTACTATTTCCAAATTTTCTTTGATGGAATTTGCTAAAATTCGGACATCGCGTATGTAGTGTTGGATAACCAAATTTTTGCTTTCCGGCAATGGCTTACGTAATGCCTCTTCTACCAGCTCTTCTGTTTTTCGGACATTTAATCCATTTTTAATCACTTTATTTAAAATTTCAATTTGCTTTTCTTCTTCCTGTAATTTAAGCAACGCCCGGGCATGGCGTTCTGTTAGTTCATTCTCTATCAAAATTTTCTGCACCCTTTTTGATAAACGCAATACTCGTAGCTTATTTGCTATGGTAGATTGATTTTTACCCACTCTTTCTGCTATTTCTTCTTGGGTAAGCATGTAATCTGTCATTAAATTTTGAAAGCCTTCAGCTTCTTCTAAAAAATGCAAATTTTGCCGTTGCAAATTTTCTATTAAAGCTAATACTGCACTATCTTGATCGGATACATTTACCACTACTGCCGGAATACTATTTATTCCGGCTAGCTTACTAGCCCTTAAACGACGTTCTCCTGCTACAAGTTCGTATCTATGGCCATTGATTAAGCGCACACTTATAGGCTGTAATACACCATATTCTTTTATTGATGTTGCCAATTCATCCAAACCTCCACGGTCAAATATCTTTCGTGGCTGATAGGGATTAGGCTGTACCTGGTCTAATGGAAGATAAACAATCTCACGTTCGGAAATTAACATTGGGTTTGTCATTAGTTCTTCCCTCCTTATGTTTGATAACAGTATATCAAACTATGGTACAAATTGGAATTCATAATTTTTCTGTATTTTTTATGCCAAATTTAGAAGTTGTATTTAACTTTTGATACAGCCTTTACATTATCGAATAATATATGTATAATAAAAGCACAATAAAAACGAGCGGGAATTATGAAACGACTGTGGGAAAATTTGCGAAGGTAATGATATAATAAGCGGTTGCTCTCTATTGTTGAAATATAGGGGCAACCGCTTTTGGTTTTTTTATATTGCAATAAACAGTTATTAAAGTAAAATTTTTAAGGGGACATGATTTACATGGGCAAGAAAAAAGGTCTTTCTATTTCTACGGTTATAATAATCGTGATAGTAATAGCATTGGTGCTTAACAGTGTGTTTATGGTGGTTATGAGTTATGGGCAAAACCGAGGTATGATTATTGAGCAAAGTGCAGAGCGGGCAATGATTATAGCCCAAAATATTGCGACAACAATTGACCCTATGCGTTTTGAGCAGTCCGCCCTCTCCGGCGAAACGGATGAATATTGGCATATTGTTTATGATTTGATGCGCAATGCAGGATTTAACTCTAACGCGCTTTATTCCTACATTTTGCTTCCTCAAGTCACTCACGAAGTCACATATTTTCTTGCCGCACAAACTCCCCTTACCGACTTTGACAGTTTTGAGCTTGGGGTTACACTGAGCATTGAATTTTTTGAAGCCGGTATGCTTGAATCAATGGCAAGAGCAACGGCAGGAACAACGGATATTGTGTATGCCGATGGGTTTGGCACAACCATTTCAGGTTTTGCACCAATTTTAACGGATTATGGGCGCATGGTTGGCATGGTTGTTATTGCCCTTGCTATGGATGAAGTTCTTGCCCCTGTAGATGCATTTGTTCTTTTTATGTCCATAGTAGCTGTGCTTTTTACCACTGTGACTGCAATAATTGCTGTTGCAGTAATACGGGCACGAGTAACAAAACCGCTAAAAATATTGTGTGAAATATCAGACAATATTGCAGCCGGAAACATGAATACTAATATCCCTCACAGGAATTCGAGTGATGAAATAGGCATATTGACACAATCCTTTGCACGCATGAAAAACGAAATTTCGACCGTGATTGAAGAAACTTACAAACGAAGTCTTGAAATTGCCAAAGGTGATATTCAATCAGCCACTAACACGAATGTAGTAAAAGGTGATTTTCAAAAAATTCTAAGTAGTCTTGATATTGTATCCGGCAGCTTAGTGCAATATTTAAACAGCATACCCGCGGGAATTGATCTTTATGACAAGGATTTCTGCCTTACATTCGCAAATTCGTATAATTTAAATCTGGGGTCGGGATATGAACCTGATGATATATATGGATTAAGTATTCATGAACTTTTGCCGCCGGATTTAGTAAAGGCTATGTTAAAAAGCTTTGAAGAATCCGCCGTTTCAGGTAAGGCTGTTACTTATCCGATTAGAGTGCCTTTACCGGGTGGCAGAGTAAAACATGCAGAGCATACAAATATAGCGGTTAAAGATAGTAGCGGCGGGATTGTTGCTTATCTAAACTTTGGATATGACATAGACGAAGTAGCAAATGCCAAGCAACACTCTGAAAAAATAGGCTCATATATTAATGAGCGTACCAAGAAGCTAACCAACACCATTGTCACAGCCTTTGAAAAAGCAAACTTGTCCGTAAGCATAACCAAAAGCGATTTTGATAACGATACTAAAGAGATTGCCAAAGAGCAAGACGCTGTTGAAGAAATCGTGAAAAAAGCTACAGGTGTTATCAAGAGTTATGTAGATGAAGTGAGCGATGTATTGGCGACTGTTGCAAGCGGCGATTTAACCGTTAAAATAAACCGTGAATATGTGGGCGACTTCACCACTATAAAAGATTCGATTAACAGCATTGTTGATAGTCTGCACAAAACCATGTCAGGAATCTCTACTACTGCCGACCAAGTATTAGCAGGTGCAAACCAAATTTCCAATAGCGCAAACGACTTATCAAGCGGTGCGCAAGTGCAATCAAACTCAGTACAGGAATTAACCTCTACAATTGACATCATTAGCCAACAGACAAGCCAAAACGCCGAAAATGCCAATACAGCCAACCGGCTATCCAACAAATCCACTACCAACGCACAAGAGGGCAGTAATGCCATGAAGCAAATGGTAGATGCTATGAACCAAATAAAAGAATCATCAAAGAGCATTTCGCAGATTGTTAAGACCGTGCAGGACATAGCCTTTCAAACAAATTTACTTGCGCTTAATGCAAGTGTTGAAGCTGCAAGAGCGGGCGAACACGGCAGGGGTTTTTCCGTAGTTGCAGAAGAAGTGCGTAGCCTTGCAGGGCGAAGCCAAGAAGCCGCAACCGAAACAGCAACACTCATTCAAGATTCTATCAGCCGTGTGGATTCGGGAGCAAGCATTGCAGAAATCACCGCCGAATCCCTAAATGCCATCGTAACAAGTGCAGATGAAGTATTAACGGTTATCAGTAGCATTTCCACCGCTTCTAAGGAACAAGCGGAAGCTATTGCCGATGTAAGCCACGGTTTGGCGCAAATTTCAAACGTGACACAGACCAATTCCGCTGTATCGGAAGAAACAGCGGCGGCAAGTGAGGAACTAAACGCCCAAGCCGAAACACTACGACAATTGGTATCATTTTTCAAACTGTAGAGCAAAAGAGCAAAATATGAATCCCCCAAAAGTGCGGATAAGGCACTTGCGGGGGATTTTTTACGTTCTCAAAAAATAAAGTTACATAAACCCATTGACAGAAATGAAACCCATTGGCTTATATGTGAGAACATAAACGTTATATCGTTTTTAATACGCCATGCGAAATAAATTCTACCAATTGCTCAACTGTATCTTCATCTAACTCTGATTCATCAAACACAAAATGTTTTAAAGCTACAAAGCTGTATATTCCCATTAGTATATAAGAAAGCAACACAGGGTCAAGTCCCCTAACTTCACCACTTTCTTGCGCTTTAACAATTTCGCTGATATAGCCCTTAGAAAAACGCTCATAATAATTCTTAAAGGCTTCTGCATCCACAAATTGAGCCTGCCAAACAATACGAAATAATCCAAAATGTTCTCGCACAAATGAAAAAAAGACCCGGATAGCAATCCGTTCTTGCTCTATCATTGAGGCAGAAGGTTCTGCCAGTTTTGCTAATCTAATCGCTTTTCTGAGTTTATGACCCAGGTCATCCATTAAGTGCAAAAATACGCTCATTTTATCAGGAAAGTATACATACAAAGTGCCTGTTGCTACCCCGGCTTTTTGTGTAATTTCATGTATTTCAGTGGCATAGTAGCCATTCTTGGTAAATAACTCCTCTGCTGCATCACATATTTTTTTTAGAGTTTGCTCGCCTCGCTTTGTTTTTGGTAGTTTTACATAGTCCATCCATTATCCCACACTTTTCAAATTGACATATTATTTTCTACCGTATTATATACGATAGATTAAAAGCAAACAAGTCATCATCTCCAATTATTCGGCTAATTGCCTGTTATATATTTGAATAATTAAAAACAAACACAAAAATTGCTGATGATTAATTTGTTTTTTTGTTGACTTCCACATATTAATATGGTAAAATTGCCGAACATGAAACGTGAATCAATGTTCATATTATGTAATCTTTTTAGAAAGGTAGTGATGTGTTGGGCGATGTTATTCTGCGGACTGAGAATCTATCCATTCAATTTGGGGCTTTAAAAGCCGTTAACGACATCAGTATCTCCATAGAAAAAAAGAAGTTTACAACCGTGCTTGGGCCAAATGGTGCCGGAAAAACTACTTTCTTCAATTTAATCAGTGGTTTGTATAAGCCTACTTCCGGTAAAGTGTATTTTAAAGATCAAGATATCACCGCGTATTCACCCCAAAAGCGCATACATGCCGGGATGGGAAGGAGTTTTCAGCTTACTAACGTGTTTCCGGATCTTTTAGCGCGCGAAAATGTGCGCCTGGCTGTTCAAAGTGCCGCCCGCATAGGTTTTAAATTATTTAAAAGTTATAAGGGTTATAATCGGATAAATGAAGAAACTGACAGGCTCCTTAAAGATATGCTGCTGGAAGATAAGGCGGATGTAAAAGCGGGAGATTTAACCCATGGTGAACAACGTAAGCTGGAAATGGCAATGGTGTTAGCACAAAATCCGGAAATTTTGTTGCTTGATGAGCCTACAGCCGGAATGAGTGTTGAAGAAGTTCCTGTAATGATAGAGCTTTTGCAACGTATTAAAGATAAAGGAGACACTACCATTGTTCTTATTGAACACAAAATGAACATGGTTAAAGCTTTAAGCGACACGTTAATTATCATGGTACATGGCGAATTTTTGTGTGAAGGGGATCCTGAAAGCGTTTCGCAAAACCCTGAAGTCATGGCAGCCTATTTAGGAGGTGGAGCTATCAATGTCTCTGCTTAAAGTTGAAAACTTAGTTTCTTATATCGGGCTTTTCACTATACTCCACGGAATAAATATGGAAATACAGGCAGGCGAGGCAGTAGGTATATTAGGCCGTAACGGTGCCGGAAAAACAACATTTTTGCGTACAGTTATGGGCTTAGTTAAAACCCGTAGTGGAGTTATCGAACTTGACGGGCAGTCTCTTGTCGGAAAACCGCCTCATAAAATTTCTCAAATGGGAATTGCCTTATGCCCGGAAGATTATGGTGTGTTTGATGAATTGAGCATTAGTGAGAATCTTGCATTAGCCAAGCATAAAGATGACACTGCTACCCAAGACCGTATCACTTATGTGCTTGATTTGTTCCCGGATTTAAAACTGGCTTATAAGCGGCCTGCACGCACCTTGAGTGGTGGACAGCGTCAGATGTTAAGTGTTGGACGCAGTTTGGTAAATGAAACCCAGCTTATTTTAATTGATGAACCAAGTAAAGGTTTGGCACCAATTGTTATTGAAAAAATGGCACTGGCACTTAAAGAAATATCCAAAAAGTCTACTATACTTTTGGTAGAGCAAAACTTTAATATGGCATTGGCTGTTACGGATCGCTACTACATTATAGATGAAGGACGCACCGTACATAATGGAATTATGCAGGAACTAGCAAACGACAAAGAATTACAGCATCGCCATTTAGGTTTATAGTAATGAAATTAAAAGGAGGGAGATAACTTGGCAGATCTCATAACGCTTCTCATAACCGGTATATCTGAAGGGGCACATATATTTTTGATGGCATCCAGCCTTTCCGTCATACTTGGTCTTATGAAAGTGGTTAACTTTGCCCACGGAACATTGTTTTTGTGGGGAGCCTATGCGTTTCAAATGATATTTAACGGCATTAGCGGACAAGTCAATAATACTCTTGCTTGGTTAATAAGCTTGCTAGGTGCCATTGTAGCAGGATTTATTCTTGGAATTATATTTGAAAAGGTGTTTATAGCCCGTGTATATGGAAATATCGGTGCGCAAATTCTGATAACTATTGGTTTGCAAATTGTATTTACTGAGCTGGTGCGCGTATTTTGGGGCGCACGAGTAATTGCAGTTGCCCGTCCGGAATTTTTGCAGGGTGTATCCAATTTTAGTGGCGTTATCATTGTTCATTATCGGATATTCCTTATTGCAGTTGGTATTCTTGTAGCTATTGCCGGACACTTTATCTTAACCGGGACAAGAGCAGGTATGATAATCCGTGCCGGGGTACAAAATAGTGAAATGGTTGGTGCCTTGGGTATCAATATTAACAGGTATTTCACATTAGTATTTGCTGTTGGTGCGGCACTGGCAGGTCTTGGGGGTGCGTTGTTTGCTCCTATAGGCGGAACAGTTAGCCCGGAAATAGGTAACTCCAGCCAATTGTTAGCGTTTATTGTTGTAATAATAGGTGGAATGGGCAACTTTATGGGTTCTGCACTTGGAAGCTTGTTTTTAGGTGTTATGATGGCCTTGATTGGTTGGACTATACCTGACCTTGCACTTATTGCACCTGTAACATTAATGGCTCTTGTGCTTATATTTAGACCTCAAGGATTATTTGGATTGGCGGTGAAACACTAATGGGAAATATTACGAGTCGCTTTCCAAATTTGATCACTATACCCAAGCTATTATGGTTATTAGCAGGGATAGTGATACTAATTATCCCACCTATAAGCACTACCGCCACTATAACAATGGTTTCACGTATTATGATTTTTGCTGTATATGCAATGGCTTATGATATCCTGCGTGGATATATTGGTATAATCCATCTGGGTTTCGCTTTGTTTATTGGCGGTGGCACGTACTTTGTAGCAATATTATTCGCAAATGTGGGTATAAGTATCCCAATTTTATTGCTGGCTATAGTAGGTACCACAATATATTCAATCATTTGGGCATTAATTGTAGGTAAAATTGCAGCAAAAAGCGGTTTGCTTGCTACTGCCATGATTACAATGGCCTTTGCTGAAATCATGCGTAATATGATGGAACGCTGGCGTACAGTAACAAACGGCTTGGATGGTTTAACCTTCCGTGTGCCTGCGCCTTTTGATAACCGTACATTTATGTATTATGCTTGCTTTGTATTTTTACTCTTAATGGCATTTGCATTGTACAAATTTACGACATCGCCAACCGGGCGAGTATGGCAAGCTGTACGCGAAAACGAACAACGTGCTGTGTTCCTTGGTTATGATACAAACAGAGCACGTACCATTGCATTGTTGGTGTCCGGTGTTGTAGCAGGGTTAGCCGGTGTTATGTTCGCTTTGCTTAACCGTTTTGCTAATACAGATGTTTTGGCTATGCAAATGACATACAATGCTATGCTTTATTCCTTGGTAGGTGGAAGCGGTAGCTTGTTTGGTTCTATCATTGGTAGTGCAGTAGTCGTACTGTTCCAAAATTTCCTTTTGGATTTGCGCGGTGTGCATTTTATCTTTGAACGTTGGCTTATCTTTTTTGGCTCGCTGTATATATTAGTTGTTATATTTATGCCAAAAGGCATTATGGGTTTTGTAGAGACAATAAGAGAAAGATGGAAACATAAAAAAGGAGGAAAAATTTATGAGTCTTAAAAAATGTATTGTATTATTTTTAACTTTATCTATGTTTGCAGTAATGGCAGCATGTGGTGAATCAGCTCCTGCCGGTGGTGGATCCGGTGGCGAAGGCTCACCTTTAAGAATTGGCGCAATTACATCTTTAAGTGGCGCACTTCAAAGTTATGGTGAAGATTTTCAACGTGGATTTTATTTAGGACTTGAATACATGACTAACAATACCTTTACCGTTGCGGGTCGTCCTATTGAAATTATCTGGGAAGATACAACAAATACCCCGGACGTTGCTCGTGAAAGAACACTCAGCCTTTTGGAAAGAGATCGTGTAGAGTTGGTAACAGGATTTGCTTCTTCAGGTGATGCAATGGCAAGTTTGGCACTTTTTGAAGAGTTTAGAACAGTAGCAGTTATTGATCCGGCAGCGGCCGATGCTATTATTGCCGCACCTAACTGGAATGAATATATTTTCCGTACCGGCAGAACCTCAGGTCAAGATGCATTGGCTATGGTATCCGTATTACAAAACCTTCATCCGGAAGGTGGCGTTACCGTTGCAACCTTGGCACCGGACTCAACATTCGGTTTTGCTATGGTAGATCCATTTATAGCCGCAGCAGAAGCAGCAGGTTTTGACGTTCTTTTAACTGAATTTATTCCTCCGGATGCAACAGATGCCAGTCCACAATTGTTACGTCTTAGAAGTGCAGCTCCTCAATATCTTTATACTATTTGGGCAGGCCCTAACAGCCCTTGGATACAAATAGATGAGTTAGATCTTCAAGGCGCAGGCGTTACACTTATTACAGGCGCACCTGAAAGAGATGCTCTTGCAGCCATGATACCTCTTGGTCAAATGGGCGGAATCGGATTCTGCGTATATTACTATACTTTGCCACAAAACCAACATCTTAATGATTGGATGGTTCGCAGACACTTTGAAGAGCATAATATGGCTCCTGACTTGTTTACATCCGGCGGTTTTGCAGCAGCTTCCGCTATAATCACAGCATTAGAAATAACCGGTGGAGTCACTGACCCGGATGTATTGATTCCTACAATGCGTGGAATGGAATTTAACACACCTACAGGTATGCGCTACTTCAGATATGAAGATCATCAAGCCATGCAAGACCTTTTTGAAATAGATTTTACATGGCAAGAAGGCGATGAATACATGGTTCCATCATTCCGTAGAGTAATCGGCAGAGATGAAATAGTACCTCCAATCTTAAACGGACGGTAGGTTAGGCCAATGAAAGAAAAATATATTACTCTCCAACAAGCATTAGATATGGTGCAAAGCGGGTGCCATATTGTAACAGGACTGGGAGCTGCTGAAGGTCAGGCGTTTATGAATGCGGTGCATACCATTGCAGACAGAGTAAAGGATGTAAGCATAACTAACTGCCTTACCATGTCAAAAGGAACCTTTTTAGACAAGGCATATAGCGATGTTTTTCAAATAAACGGCTGGTTTTATTCCCCACCTTTGAGAGCGGCACATGCTAATGGGAATGTCTCTTTTATCCCCAACCATCTGCATTTGGCAGGTGTAAAACGGCTTGCCCATGTAGCCCCTACAATCTATGTAGGGGCGGCAACCCCTCCTGATAAACACGGTTATGTAAGCCTTTCTGTAAGTAATACTTACGAAAGACGTATGATTGATGCGGCGGATATTGTAATTTTAGAGATTAATCCAAATTACCCGCGCACTTTTGGTGATGTAGAACTGCATAGTAGTGCAGTAGATTATTTTGTAGAAACAGACTACAATGTCCCTTCTTTGCCGGATATTGCTGTTAATGAATTGGATAAAGCCATAGGACAGCACATTGCAGATTACATTCAGGATGGAGATTGCATACAGCTGGGTATAGGTGGTATTCCTAATGCAGTAGCCGAGGCACTGACATCTAAAAAGGATTTAGGTGTTCATACAGAAATGCTTACTTCCGGCATAGTTAAGTTGGCAAAACTGGGAGTAGTTAATGGTAGCCGAAAAAATAAGTTTGCTAGAAAAATAGTAGCTACTTTTGCTTTGGGCAACCAAGAGTTATACGAATATATAAATGACAATCCTTCTGTATTGATTTTAGATGGTAACTATGTAAATGACCCTACTATCATCGGAAAAAATGACAACCAAGTATCCATTAATACTACATTGGAAATTGACTTGACCGGGCAATGCTGTTCTGAATCCATAGGGTATAAGCAATTTAGCGGCACAGGCGGTCAAGCAGATACAGCTATAGGAGCACAGAAAGCGAAAAACGGACGCTCATTTATTGCTTTATACTCAACTGCCAATGTTAAAGATGCAAATGGAGAAAGGCAAAGAGTTTCCAAAATTGTTCCTATGCTGAAACCGGGTGCTATAGTCTCATTATCTCGCAATGATGTAGATTTTGTAGTAACAGAGTATGGAGTAGCAGCACTAAGAGGAACAAGTGTCCGAGAAAGAACAAAAAGGCTAATTGCTATTGCCCACCCGGATTATCGTGATGAACTGGCGGCTAAGGCAAAAGAGCTAATGTATTAGGTGAGTTATGGCATACTTCGATTTTAATGGGAAAAAAATCTACTACGAAATTCATGGCGAAGGACGCCCCATTGTTTTGCTCAATGGGATTATGATGTCAACTCTTAGCTGGAAAATGTTTGTTGAGTCATTGTCAGCCAATAACAAATTAGTGCTTCTGGACTTTTTTGATCAAGGACAGTCAGATCAATATACAGAGGAACCATACAACCAGGATTTGCAGGTTAAAGCATTAAAGGCACTTTTGGATCATCTGAATTTAGAAGCTCCTGCCTTAGCAGGTATATCTTACGGGGGCAATGTAGCATTAAAATTTGCAGTTACATACCCGGACTACATTGATAGACTGCTGATATTTAATGCCTCTGCAAAAACAGGAGATTGGCTTAAAGAAATGGGTCAAAGTTGGATTATGAGTGCAAAAGATCCTGCTCACTTTTACAACACTACTATCCCAATTATCTATTCTAAAATGTTTTATGATGGTAAATCCAAATGGATGCAGGAACGCAAAAAATTTCTGGTTGACAATATTTTCAATAACAAGGTATTTCTTGATGGAATCATACGGCTGATACAAAGTGCGGATGATTACAACATTGAAGATGAAATGAGCAAAATAACAGCAAAAACCCTGATTGTTGCCAGTCAATATGATCCTATAACACCTTTTTCCGATCAAAAGCAGTTACATGATGGAATAAAAGATTCCGAACTGGTGATATTGCCTGACTGTGGTCATGCTACTATGTATGAAAATCCTGTGTTATTTACAACGTTGATTTTGGGTTTTGCTAATTCTAAATTTGAGGGGTTAAAAATATGAGAAAGGCGTATATCGTAAGTGCCAAAAGAACAGCTATAGGAAGTTTTTTAGGTGCCTTAAAGGATGTACATCCGTCTCAACTTGGGGCGGCAGTAGTAAAAGAGATAATAAAAGAAACCGGCGTAGATCCCGCTGCTATAGACGAAGTGATTGTTGGTAACGTACTTGCTGCGGGCATTGGTCAAGGTATTGGGCGTCAAGTATCCATACATGGTGGCGTACCTGCTGAAGTACCTGCGCATACTGTTAACAATGTGTGCTGTAGTGGTATGAAAGTAATTATGAATGCAGTAACAAGCATTCATGCGGGTTGGTCAAATTTGGTTTTGGTTGGTGGAGTAGAGTCCATGAGCCAAGCACCTTTTATTTTGCCAAGCAAAGTCAGAAACGGAAATAAGTTAGGCGATATAAACACTCAAGACCATATGCTTTGCGATGCTTTGCTAGATGCTTTTGAAGGCTATCACATGGGCATTACGGCTGAAAATATCGTTGAAAAATACAACATTACTCGCGAAAATCAGGATTCATTTGCTTTTAATTCTCAGCAAAAGGCCATTGCGGCAGTAGACGCAGGTAAATTTAAAGATGAAATTGTACCTGTTCCTGTTAAAGTTGGTAGACAAGAAAGTATTTTTGATACTGACGAATATCCAAACAGGTCTACTTCTTTAGAAAAATTGGCAGGCTTGCGCCCTGCATTCAAAAAAGATGGTACTGTTACACCGGGAAATTCTTCCGGGATTAACGACGGTGCCAGTATGACTTTAATTGCAAGTGAAGAAGCCTTAGAAAAATATAATTTACAGCCCATAGCAGAAATTATTGGCTGTGGTCAAGCCGGGATAGATCCTTCAATTATGGGACTTGGCCCGGTGAATGCTGTAAAAAATGCATTAAATAATGCCTCTCTTACATTAAAAGATATGGATTTAATAGAGCTTAACGAAGCTTTTGCAGCTCAATCTTTGGGTGTGATCCATGAGCTTTCTGCTGAACATGGAATGTCTCAAGAAGAAATCATGAAAAAAACCAATATAAATGGCGGAGCTATAGCTCTGGGGCATCCACTTGGTACAACCGGAAACCGAATTATTGTAACTCTGTTGCATGAGTTAATCAGAAGCAATTTAACTTATGGGTTAGCCTCGCTTTGTGCAGGTGGCGGTATGGGTTGCGCTGTAGTTATTAAGAGAGTCTAGGAGGATCAAAATGCGATTAAAAGATAAAGTAGCCATTGTAACCGGAGGAGCTAAAGGCATAGGTCAATGTGTTGCCCGGCTTTTTGCAGAAGAAGGTGCAAAAGTAATAGCTTGCGACATGATGGAATTAACTTACGACACTCCAAATGTAGAATACTTCAAATTGGACGTAAGCGATCCGGAAGGTTGTAAAAGCCTGTTTGATTATGCAGTAGAAAAATACTCTAAAATTGATATTTTGGTGAATAATGCAGGTATAACAAGAGACGCGCTTACTCGAAAAATGACTGACGAGCAATGGGCACAAGTTATTAATGTTAATTTAAACGGTGTATTTTACATGACTCGCCATATAGGCCCTTATATGCAAAGTTTGGGTAGCGGTTCTATCATTAATATATCCTCAGTAGTGGGAGAATACGGAAATATTGGCCAGGCCAATTATTCCGCAACGAAGGCCGCATTAGATGGTCTTACAAAAACTTGGGCAAAAGAATTTGGTATGAAGGGCGGCAATGTTCGTGTAAATGCTGTTGCTCCGGGATATATTTTGACGGACATTTTAAAAACTGTGCCTCAAGACCTTTTAGATAAATTTGCTGCTACAACTATGCTGGGTCGCTTGGGTCAACCGGAAGAAATTGCAAAAGCAATCTTGTTCTTAGCAAGTGATGAGTCATCTTATGTCACAGGAACCTTGTTAAGCGTTAATGGTGGTATGAGGCTGTAAATCATAATTGAGGAGAATAATTGCCTTGAAAAATAATGTTGGGATAGCGGGTCTTGGGGTTTACCTTCCAAGTAAAACAATGTCTGCAAAAGAAATTTCATTAGCCACCAAAGGCGTGTGGTCAGAAGAGGCGGTTATTGAAAAATTAGGTGTAATAGAAAAAAGAATACCGGACGCAACTGATGGTGCGCAACAAATGGGAGTTTGGGCTTCCACAGAAGCTTTAAAAGATGCAAATATGTCTGCTGAAGAAATTGATTGCGTACTTTGCATTACTGAGGAATGGAAAGAGTATCCCCTGACTACTTCGGCTAACTATATAATTAAAGAAATAGGTGCCACAAATGCTTGGGGAATAGATATCCAAAACAGATGTTGCACATGCGTTACAGCCGTTAAAATAGCTAAAGACATGTTGCTTTCTGATAATAATATGAACACTATCTTAATTGCCGGTGGTTATAGAAATTGCGATCTGGTAGATTATGAGAATAAAGAGTTATCAATGATGTTTGACCTTGGTGCAGGCGGCGGAGCTATGCTACTGAAGAAGAATTTAGGAAAAAATCTTGTGCTGGGAAGTCATATTATTTCAGATGGTTCTTTGGCAAGATCGGTTGGGGTTGAAGTAGGTGGTACGGCTAACTTGGTAAATAGCAACAACCTTGCAGAGCATTTTGTACTTAGTGTAATGGAACCTGAAATCATGAAAGACCGTCTAAAAGAAGTATCCGCTGATAATTGGAATAAATGCATAGACAAAGCTTTTGAGGAATCAAATCTTCAAAAGAAAATAGATTATCTTTCTATACTTCATTTTAAGCGTTCTGCTCACAATGCCTTCTTAAAATCTAATGGTTTAAATGAGGATCAAAGTATTTATCTTGAAAATTATGGTCATATTGGACAAATTGATCAAATTTTGTCATTATATCTGGCTAGAGAACAAGATAAACTTAAAGCAGGAGATAATATTGTGATGTTAGCGGCCGGGATAGGATATACCTGGGCGGCTAATGTGATTAAATGGGGTTAGAACCTGATTTTGGTTTAACATCTTAAAACGCTTCCTATTCAAATTTATTGAATATTAGGAAGCGTTTTCAATTTTGCTATGCATGGCTTTGAACTAGAGTTGCCAAAGTTGTACGTTCTTCATTAACTTTGTGGAATGCTTCCTCTGGCGAAAGACCGCTTTTTATGAGTTCTAACATTTTGGTTGTAGCTTTCTCTGCACCGACTTCCACTCCATCAACCCAACCTTCATTCCGATATTTTTCAGCAATTGTCATGGTGTTCTTCACCTCCTTATCATCCTTGAACGCTTCAAAACTTGTGTTGAATGTTTGGGCGACTCGCTTCACTTCTTCGCTTTGGGGAGCAGTTAGCTTGCCAAGGAGAAATAAAGCCAATTCACCTGCTAAATTTTTTTGTTGTGATAGTTTTGTCAAACTGATAAACATTATACTTGACGGGTTTGGGAATATCTTATTGGTGGCTTCGTCTTTCAAGATGTAATTCATAAAGGTTTCCTCTTGCAATACGGAGTCTGCATCCGAAGCCAAAAGCCAAATCTGATTGACTATCTTGCCGGGATTATTGCTTATGCTCAAAACAAAATACTCAATGGCTCTGTCGGGTATCGGTGGCTTGGAGATTGCTTTGTTTTGGAATTCAACATATTTAAGCCTGTTCATTTCTATTTCATCCGATTTAAAATCTTGATTGCGCGTTTTGTTTTTCTTTTTGGCATTGATATAAAATTTATATTGGGTTTCGATTTGAATTTCGCCCTCAATGAGTGTTAGCATGGTCGTAGGGTTTAGCTTGCGGTATTCTTCTAATAGAATATTCATCATCAAACGGAATTCTTCCCGGTTCTCCTCATTTTCAAATGTGAAATTCAAAAACAGATCATCCGGGGCATATATTTCCATTGAACCGCTTTCCAACTCAACGAAACCTAGCGGAAACCTTGTTTCCATAATGTGCCTTCTTCCTGTATGCAGTTGATTGCTCTACGAAAAAAGTATAGCATAGGCGTGGTGATTGCTCAATGCAAAAGCCTATTTCCACCCTTCACGCCGGTCGAGGATTGAGGATAAAGGGGTAGTCGTGTAATAAAAAAGAGCAGGAACGTACAGAATTGCATCATATATCACTATGACATTAGAGCAGAGGGTGGTATAATAACATCAAAAAGCTATTGATTCATGTAGAAGTAAGATGGGAGAAAATAAATGCCATCAAAAAAATCATCTATCCAAAAACCCAAAGGTACTAAACTAAAATACACTTTCAAAAGTGATGTGTTATTTAAAATGCTGTTTCGTAAATACCAACACCTTCTAAAGCGTTTGATTTCGGTATTGCTCGAAATCCCTCTTGAAAGTATAACCGAATTTCATATCACCAACACAGAAATGCCACCCGAAGAAATTGGCAAAAAGTTTTGCAGACTAGACATAAACATGATAGTAGATGACATAATAATCAACTTGGAAATTCAAGTAGAGGACGAAGGTAACTACCCGGAAAGAGCATTATTTCACTTTGCAAGAATATATTCGGCTTCGCTACCTGCTGGCAATGACTACAGTACACTACCACGGACAATAATAATTAGTATAATTGATTTTGAATTATTTATTTGTGAAGAAGTCCACTCAGAATTCCAATTGCTAGAGATTAAGCGACATACTTCACTTACAGACAAATGCAGTCTGCATTTTTTTGAGTTACCCAAAATGTTAGACGTAAAATCAATCAACATGAGTAATGAAAAAGATTTATGGCTTGCGTTGTTTAACGCTGAAACTCAAGAAGAATTAGATGAACTATCCCAAAATGGAGGTGCGGTAATGAGCGAAGCAATTAAAGCATATCATGGCATTACTATCACAGAAGAATTTAGAAGTTTAGAATGGCTAAGAACTAAAACAAGGCATGATGAAGCTAATGCTTTGAGTACTGCGAGGAAAAAAGAGAGGGCGCATTGGCAAGGTGTTGTTGCGGAAAAAGATACAATAATTGCTGACAAAGATGCTCGTATTGCTGACAAAGATGCTCGTATTGCTGAACTCGAAGCCAAATTAAAAAATCAGTAATAATATGAAAAAATGCCTGAGACCATTGATTTACAGTGGCCACAGGCATTTCTGTTACTATCCCATGCTACACTAGCCCCCAGCATTTGGGATACTCAAATTAGCGTAGTGTTGTCTTGTTATCACCATAATGACAAAAAGCCATTCTGCAATATCTAATTTTAAATCTGAAAGTAGTCCTTAAACCTATAATACCAATGCCTAAAATTACAATATAAAATACAGCGGCTACTATAAAAGCCGCTATATTTACCCAAAAAACGTTGTAACAATCCACCATATTGCAAATATAATACCAGATATTAGCAAACCGATTAGTAAAACAATCCCTATTATTACAATACCTGCAAGTATGTATTGCCAGAATGCACCTATAATTATTAGCGCAACAATTATCCCAAGTATTATCATGAGTGCCTCCTTTCCATGCTAAATTATTTAATAAATCTGTCATGTAACATATACATTACTCATTTCTAGTGAAAAATCCTGAGAACCATTCTTGAAGTAATTGCCCTCCTTCTGTGCTAAATTGTTTATATCAATCTGCCACGTAACATACATGGCAAGTAACAAAATATCCATTGTGTTTCATCGTCAAGAATGCTGAAATTTCGGCAAAGAAAAAAGCAAAGACGCTTATACATCTTTGCCAACGCATAAAAATAGCGTTCTCGCTCCCTGATTTTATGGGAACAAAAACGCTCATGAAACACAATGGATAGTATGTTAAACAAAATAATATTTCAGGAGGAATCCACCATGGCAATGACAGAACCCATCCGTGACAAGCATCAAGTTAGTCAACTTCTTATGTATTACTTTAACAAAGGTGAAATCCGCAACCACCTATTAATCGCTTTATGCATACATACAGCTTTACGCATCAGCGATATTTTGCGTCTCACATGCGACGACGTTTACGACTTCAAAAACCATCGTATACGCAAAACCATCACTATAACTGAAAAGAAAACAGGTAAAAATAAAACTATTGCACTCCATAAAAATATCATCAATATTTTATCAATCTGCTACCCAAGTGCTAAACCGGGTATGCCACTTATACGTAACAAACAAAATGAAAAACCCCTTAGCCGTATACAAGCTTACCGTATCATACGCACTGCGGCGGAATCTCTTGGATTTGAA